>Ga0315279_10000800_pt1 | contig 57258 bp, 59 predicted proteins | sample YL17G06_20_MG_FD_203694 | JGI IMG/M metagenome (GOLD analysis project Ga0315279, IMG submission 203694) | Sediment microbial communities from Yellowstone Lake, YNP, Wyoming, USA - YL17G06_20 | ecosystem: Environmental > Aquatic > Freshwater > Lake > Sediment | place: USA: Wyoming | collected...
CTGATAAATGAATCCCGAAAAGCTGAGGGGATGACCATCCCGGGGTTGTTTAGCCGTCGCCGCCACGCCTGCCCTGCTTGCACTGAGCCTGCCTGCACTGAGCTTCGTCGAAGTGTCGAAGTGAGCTCGCCGAAGGGGCGACGCAAAAGACAAACAGGAATCTCTCCTAATTCTGAATTCTGTATTCGACATTCTCTGTTCTATCTTCCTTCAAGCCAGAGTTCAGCAAATTCAGCTAAATCAAACAAATCCACAGAGCCGCTTTTATCAAGGTCGGCCCCGGAGCACCAGTTCGGCTCAGCGCAATCTTGTTTCATCCAGTGGTTGGCAAAGACGGTGTAATCAACAAAATCCACATCGCCGTCAATATCGAAGTCAGCAGGTATTTTCTCCCAGAGCCAATTTTCAGTAAAAATGGATAAGTCCATAAAGTCAACAAGCCCGCTGTAATCGAGGTCCTTTCCCTCACACCAGTCTGGATAGTGACAATTAGCACTCATCCAACGTGATGCGAAAGCCGCGTAGTCGTAAAAGTCCACATCGCCATCATTATCAAAGTCGGCAGGATTTAACTTTGATTCAAATTCGTATGGTTGAGATGGGATATCTTGAATTTGAACATCCTGAGCCAGAACCATAGTTTGACCATCAACTGTCGCTTCTAAAGTGTAAGTATCGGTAGGGAGTGCATTCGGCTCTGGGATTACGTTTATTAGATACTGCCCCACTTTTGGGTTTGGAATTACAAAGAGGTCTTCGGTCTCGCCATCTGCGTCTATGTCGACTTCGTCATAAGTCGCCCCGAGAATCTCGCTATGCTGTTTAGTTAGGGTGAACCCATGTGGATCGGTTATTTCTAAATCAACGGGCGAGTGTGCTTCTCCCCAAAGTATATTCCAATAAACTCTTTGAGGTATTGCTTCTTTATGTTCCCCAATCATTTCTACATCATTATCTTTATTAATATCGTCGGGCGAAACTAATCCTTTCTCGTCTTGATCGAGGTTAATCTGTCCATTGCTTGCACTAAGGTATGCCGCCCACACTAGTTCACTACAATACCACTTTTTACAAAGGGAACATTCGCCAGCTTCTTGCTTTTTATTTATGAACAGGCTACCAAAGTCATATGACTTACCTATTTGCGCTAAAGCAAAATTAACGGCCTTGTCTCTCGTAGAATCATCGGTTTTAACCCTAAGTGCTCTAACACAAGTCTCATTCCGACCATTTTTCCCCACCCAACTCCACTCCGCAAGAGGAGTAGCTACTACTCCCCTTTCCAGTGCTTCTACTATTTGATTGGATTGCTCAACATAAATACCTATATGGGTCCAAAAATCAACGTTTGGGATAATACTTTTGTAAGACCTGCATAGTATCAAATCTCCGTTTTTCAAAGTAAGATTAATTTCTTTGGAAGCGAAACTTGTCAGTCCATCATTATCCGCGACAGTAAGAGTAACGGGGTATACGTCCGGTGTCTCGAAAACGTGTGGAACCACAGGAACGGTAAGATTTTCTGAATGTCCATCACCAAAATCCCATTCATAACTTATGATTGTTCCATCGGGGTCGTATGATTCAGAAGCATCAAATATTATATTTCCGCCAACCATCGGGTTTTCAGGGGAGTAGGTGAATGAGGCGACCGGCGGCTGGTTTTCTTCTTTCCCAACCCCCGTGCCAAGCAGATCGTAAGGAACTGAAGACATTTTTATAGTCCAAGATATAGAATTGTTCTCAAGTCTATAAACAACACCAGTATAAGTAATATTGGCAGAAATAGAGTGAAAATGATAGGAAAAATCGGATGAATACCATAATACCGTCACACCACCAGAATATTGGGGGGAGAGACCCCAAAGAAGTGTAATTTCCATTCCACCATCTTCAATAGTACATGTAGCAATTCCTTGAGTAAACCAAGTAGGAAAATCTTGAGAAGGTATATTTGTTTCCCATGCCCAACCACTTGGCTCATGAGCTCTAACCTCATCTTCCAAGAAATATTCTGTTCTTGTAAATGTAAATATTAATGTTTGAGTCTCTCCTTCACTAATATTAATACTTTGCTCCATAGTCATACCATTGAATTTAACTTTTATAGTATGGCTTCCTGTACTTATTGTTATAGGTTGATTATGCGTTGCTGAATTATAAGCCCCATATCCAATAAGGGTGTCGCCATCATAGATTTCAACACAATGTGTATCCATCCCTTCAATACTGGCAATCTCTATTCCTTCTGGGTTAAGCGCATGGACGATGATGTATGAAGTTTCGCCCGACTCGCCCGCCTGCACCGCAACCGTCAAGACGACCGCAGGCACCAGAATTGACAAAATTCCGGCGAATAGCAGAAGTGAGTATGCTTTATTTCTCATAATACCCCACTCCTCATATCGACTGCGGGTCTTTCTTGCCGCTTAAGAGATTACGCACATAGCTGAAATTTACACACTGTAATTTGCAGGAAAACCGTAGAATCATACCGAACATCATAATTTCTTTAATAACAAGCATTTAACTCTCTGTGTTCTCTGTGACAGTTTTCTTATTCTCTTTTAATCAGTGTCAATCTGTGTTAATCCGTGTCTAACTTCTCTTTGGCTTTGAAAAATCCGGGTTAACGGAGTCTCCATAACCGAACATCTTATTAAATAAGGCCGATAAAAGCAAGAAAATTCTTATTGTGGCTAAACGGAATCTGTGTGAATCAGTGTTACTTGTCCGCCGACTTGTCCGGCGTAGCGCAAGCGAAGTCGGAAGCCTTGACGAAGGCGGAATCCAGCCCTCCCTGTTTCGGCCAGCTTATGTATAAGGACAACGCAGTTGACCTTTGCCTGCCCTCGAGGTTAGCTTCCTCGTAATAGCAAACGGAGGGTGGACGAAGGCGAAAGTTTGCGACAAAGCTTGCTTTGAAAGCAGAATTTGTAAAAAACCGAATTCCAACCCCTACTTTTTGATACCCTGCTTTCCTGATATCCTTCTTCCTGATACCCTGATTTCCTGATATCCTTCTTCCTGATACCCTGATTTCCTGATGTCCTTTTGCCCGCTACCCATCTCCTCCCAAAGTCAAGAAGTGCAAAAAAATGGTTCAAAAAGTGTACATTTTGGTACATTTTTGCTCAAAACACGTTCATTTTTGCAAAAAAAACGCAAAAAAGTGCAAAAAAATGCTCATTTTTACCCTCAATTTTCGCCTAAAAACGCAATAGTCCTATAAAATCACGTATTATACTATCGCCAGCCACCCCATTTTTCAAAAAATCCTTCAAAAACCCCTATTTTCTTGAATTTTTTATCTTTTTTCCTCCGTTTTTTTGTTTTCCCTCTTCTCTCGCACCTCATCCATCCTTCCTCCCCTGTCTGTTTCGAGTTTTAGATTTCTGTCATTCGAATTTGTCCCTCGACTTTCCTCGGGATGGTGAGCCAGTCGAACCATTTAGGATTTAGATATTCGGATTTACTCTGCTGCTCACCCCCTACCTGACTTTTTTTGTTGTGCCTTTTTGAACCTGGTGAGTCTTTTTTGAAGGTTTTTATCGCTTAACGCGAGGATTTGCACAGCCAAAATGGCTGCATTTTTCGCCCCTGCCGCCCCTATTGCCACTGTTGCCACAGGCGCGCCGGGCGGCATCTGAATTGTGCTTAATAGGGCATCAATCCCCTCTAATCCGCTCCCCGAAATCAAAGGCACACCGATAACCGGCAGCGTTGTCCGTGCCGCCAGTGCGCCGGCTAAATGAGCAGCCATACCAGCACCGGCTATGATAACTTTTATACCTTTTTTAGCAGCCGTTTTGGCAAATTCGGCGGCGATTTGGGGGGTGCGGTGGGCTGAGATTATCCGCACAATCGGTTCGATACCGAAGAATCTTATCTGCTCGATGCAGTTCTGCATTACCTCCATATCGCTGGCCGAACCCATTACCACCGCTACTGAAGATGTTTTTTTAGATACCATTTGTTTTTTCTTTACAAGAGGTTACAATATTTCACAGTTTCAATCCGCCTCCGTGTCTTCTATCGAAGACAGAAACGGGGGCGGACGTGGTAATGATAACGGCCGAGCATCGTAAATGCAAGTTAATATAGGGGTGGGAAATGCAGACGCGAAAACCTTTTGTCGCAGGCCAGTTTTATGCCGGCCAGTATAATTCTTGTGTGGACGAAATTAACGAGTGCCTCGAAGCGGAAACGATAAGCGAGACCCTGCCTGAAACGATAGTGGCGGGCATTGTCCCGCACGCCGGCTGGACATTCAGCGGCAGTTTGGCGGCATTGGTCTTCTCTGCGATAAAACAGCAGCACGACAAAGTCCATAGTTTTGTGATATTCGGAACTACGCACAGCTACTTCGGCAAATTGCCGGCACTTTATGAGGCCGGAAGCTGGGCAACGCCGCTCGGCGAAGTCCCCATCGATGAGGAATTGGCCGACGCTGTGTTGAAAACCGGCACAGCCGTCAGCGACCCAGACGCTCACAGGTCCGAACACAGTATTGAGGTGCAGGTGCCATTTATCCAGTATCTTTTTGCCGGTGCGAAGATATTGCCCATTCTGGTCCCGCCAAGGGAGCAGGCAGTGGCATTGGGCACAAGTGTTGGTGAGATTATCAAGCGAGATGAAAAAAAGAAAATCGTTTGCATCGGCTCCACTGATTTGACCCACTATGGCCCGCGCTATGGCTTTACGCCGATGGGCACAGGATTGGATGGCCTGCGGTGGGCGGACATGGTCAACGACCAGAGGTTTATTGATTTGGCCCTGAAGCTCGACGCGGAGGGGCTGCTTGCCAGCGCCGCTGAGAACTGTAATGCCTGCGGCCCCGGTGCGGCAGCCGCTACTGTCGCAGCCGCGAAAATACTCGGCAAAAGAAAGGGCCTGTTGCTTGGCCACACTAATAGTAATGAAATAATGCTTCGCAAGATGGGCGAGACAAGTTATGACAGCGTCGGCTACGCAGCCATAGTCTTCTAATTTCGGCTCTGGTGATACTATAATTTGGCCTCGCCTTAGAGCCGATAATGCCTTGATTTTGCCGCAGCACAAGGCATTTTTTTGGACCAATACCCGTTTTCTTATTGGAAATCGAGGTTGGCTTTTCTATAAAAAATGGCGATTAGTTCCTCACAATGCCGATATGTTTAGCTATGTAAAACTCCGGCTGAATCTATTTGACGCATAGCTTTCAATGCTTTACTTTATATGCTCCGTTTGTTTGTGTTGTTTTACTGCAAGAACAGTTTAATGGGAGATTGAAGATATGGAACAAAAAATACTACTGAAAGAAAGTGATATTCCCCGCCAGTGGTATAACCTGGCAGCAGATTTGCCTACGCCGCTGCTTCCGCCGCTTGGCCCTGATGGCAAACCCATAGGCCCCGAAATGCTCGCACCCGTCTTTCCAATGAATCTGATAGAGCAGGAGGTCAGCTCGCAGCGGTGGATAAACATTCCGGAAGAAGTGCTAAATATCCTGTACCGCTGGCGGCCTACGCCTCTGAAAAGGGCATTGGCCCTCGAGAAGCACTTGAAGACTCCAGCGAGAATTTATTACAAAGATGAAAGTCTAAGTCCCCCCGGAAGCCACAAGCCCAATACGGCTGTCCCGCAGGCCTGGTATAACAAACAATTCGGCATCAAGCGACTAACAACCGAGACCGGCGCCGGCCAATGGGGCAGCGCGTTGGCCTTTGCCTGCAACCTCCTTGGCCTCGAATGTAAGGTCTTTATGGTAAGGATAAGTTTCGACCAGAAGCCATTCCGCAAGATTATGATGGGCGTCTGGGGCGCCAATTGCGTTGCAAGCCCAAGCACGGAAACAAACGCCGGCAGAAAAGTGCTCAAAGAAATCCCCAATACGCCGGGCAGTCTGGGAATAGCTATCAGCGAAGCCATTGAGGCGGCGGTAACCGACAAATCAGGTAAAAGCCGTTATTCTCTGGGAAGCGTATTAAATCACGTGCTGCTGCATCAGACAATAATCGGCCTTGAGGCAAAGAAGCAGTTGAAAATAGCCGGCGAGAAACTGCCCGATGTCGTAATCGCCTGCGCCGGCGGAGGAAGCAACTTTGCCGGTTTAGCATTCCCGTTCACGGCGGACAAAATCAACGGCGCCAATATAAAGATTATGCCGATAGAGCCGGCTGCCTGCCCATCGATGACGCGCGGGCCGTTCCGTTACGACTTTGGAGACACCGCCTGCACAACGCCGCTTTTGGCGATGTACACGCTGGGCCACGCCTTTATTCCGCCGCCAATTCACGCCGGTGGCCTACGCTATCACGGAATGGCTCCTTTAGTATGCCAGGGCATCGTTGAAGGCCTTTTTGAGCCGAAGGCGTATCAGCAGCTAAAATGTTACGAATCTGCCTTGACCTGGTCCAAAACGGAAGGGGCAATCTGCGCCCCTGAGACCAGTCACGCAATCGCCGCTGTCATTGACGAAGCGATAGCAGCCAGAGAAGAAGGCAAAGAGAAGGTAATCCTGTTCAATTACAGCGGACACGGCCTTATGGACCTTTCCGGCTATGACGCATATCTGTCGGGAAAGCTCAGCGACTATGAGCTGCCGGAGGCAGATATCAAGAAATATACAAAAGAGCTTGACAAATTCCCCAAGGCACAGATGAGGAAGAGCGGCAAGTGGTAATTCTGTTTTTGGGGGTTATGGATATAAAGGATTGTATAAGGTATTGCAATAAGAAATATTTTTTAAGGAGAAATTGAAATGAAAAAAGTAGTATTACTGACTGCCGTTTTGTTTGTGACGGCAACCGTTGCGGCACAGGAAAAGACTGGTGAGCTGCACGGAGTGATTGACTTGACCTATCAGAGTAAGTATATCTGGCGAGGCATCGACGTCTTCAACGATAAAAGTGCCTTCCAGCCGAGCATTGACCTTGACTTGTTCGGCACAGGCTTCGGAATCAGCGTGGCTGGCCACAGGGCCAACTGCAGCGGGTTCGAAGAGGTAGTACCCGGAGTGCACAGCGGCGAACGCTGGGATTACACACTGTATTACCAAAACATGCTCTGTGCCGACCAGCCCTGTGCTACTATGTACCGGCTTGGCTGGGTCTATTACAACTTTCCAGATAACAGGAGTAGGGATTTCGACCTGCAGGAAATACATGCAGTTCTGGCCTGGCCGAAAATTTTACCGGTCAAGGGATTGGTTCCAGCCTACGTTATTGTCAAGATATGGCCGTCCCGCAGTGATTCGCTTGTTGATGGGGCTGCTTCCGGATTTGCACACATCTTTATGCTGGACTATGGGCTGGAGACGACCTGTCCCATTACTAACCAGCCGAGAGTATGGAAACTTCACTCGGAGGTTGTCTATAACGATGGTGTTGACCCCCGCGGTGCTGGTATTGACCATGACTGGTCAAACGCTGTCTTTGGCGTCTCGACAGATGTTGACATTGCGAAAAATCTGATTTTCACACCGGCTGTCTATCATCAGGTAACAATGGACAAGTCCGTCAATCCCGATAAGGATGAGACCTGGGCGGCTTTGAGTATGAAGTACAAATTCTAAAACCGCTGTGCGGTTTGCAGATTTGCAGTAAAGGCCGGCTTTCAATGAGCCGGCCTTTTTGTTTAGTCGCCGGTCAGAAATTCGGGGCGGGTCAGCTAAATTATGGAGCGGGGGTTATCACGCCGGTTTATTCTGGCCGGTACGAGCATTTTCATCACGCCGCAGCTTTAGAATATGTTTTAGCACATCGGGTCTGCTGACAATACCAACCACTTTTCCTTCTTTTGATATGACGGGGACCCTTCTGAAATAATTAATCATCATAAAGTCACAAATGGTCTGCAAACTATCGTTCTCTTTATAGTAAACCGCAGGTCGTGTCATAAAGTACTCAACTGTTTTGTTCTTCTCATTTTCATCAGCGTAGAATAACCTTATACAATCCTTTTCCGTAATAACCCCTGATAGAGTCATATCATCTTCGATGACAGGCATACCCGTAATTTCGTTCTCTAATAGAACCTCCACGGCCTCATATATTGGCGTTTTTCTTTTTACGCTAATTACATTCTTCGTCATAATGTCTTTTACTTTGAGCATTGTGGTTTTCCTCTGCTGGGAGTTTAGGGGGTTCGATGCCCGGCGCCTTTTCGATTCTTGCCATTTTCGCGGAAAGCTCCCTTAATTTGTTATCAATATATTATCCCTGTTTCACTTTTTTGTGATTAGAAACCGCAATCTATTTATCGGCAGAAACACGGCCTAATATCAAAAATTTGGGAAAAGCTGCATTTGCAGCAAAAAACATTCGAGCTTCGAGCGCCTTTCGCCATTACCGCACCCAGGATGAGCAGAAGGTAAGGTATGTTCGCAATCGTTACACCAGCCGGGGCAGGGGGAGATAAATTCGGTTAGTTAGTGGGTCTTGAAGAAGTTCGTTAAGGACAGAGGGTTTATAGGCAAAATAAAGGGGAGGCGGGCGAATGAGCATTCGCCACATCACCCTGCCTCCCTGTTGCGACGTGCCTTTAGCTTCCATGCGGCAAAACCGCTTACCTGCACTCGCAACACCGATATTATAGGAAAAACATCTCCGCCGGTCAACTAAATTCTGCCCACATAATTGGATGGCCAAGGAACACCGTATCCCTGTCTCGGCGGCTGGTCTGCAAGTCGAGGAAAGATAGGGCGAATTATTGCTTTTTTAGTGAAAACCAGGTAGAATTACGGATACGGAAGAGGCGGAGACACTTGGCAGATAAAAATAAGGAGTTGGCTGTAAATGAAGCAATGTAACAAATGCAGAAAGTGGAAAAACGAGAGTGAGTTTAGCAAAAGCCGCACCTTCAAAGATGGTCTGAGGTACTGGTGCAAAACGTGCGAAAGTAAATATCAGCACCGGTATTACCTGCGGACCAGCAAAGTCAAGAGAAGAAACCTCAGTTATGAGCGGTGCCATCGAGTCGTTGACGGCATGAAAGAGAAGCGATGTCGCAGGTGCAAGAAGTGGAAAGATGAAAGCAGCTTCTACAAGGACCGCCAGAACAAAGATGGTCTGGGGGACTGGTGCAAGGAGTGCTCCCGCAAATCTTACAAGCGGCGGCTGGCTGCGCGGAACTGCCGAGAACGCAAGGGTAATAGGAAGATGCGGATTTAACAGCCAACGGCCGGATTCGAACCGGCAACCACTGGTTTACAAAACCAGAGCTCTACCGTTGAGCTACGTTGGCATTCGACCGAGAGCACTGAAGTCGCTCACGCCGAAGGCATAAATTTTATAAGAAACTTACTTATGAGATTTCGACAGAAGTATGGTCTTTATTTATGACAACTTTTCCGGATTGTAACCAAAATTTCGTCCCTTATCAAGAACAAAAATCCCCTCCGCCTTCGGCGTATTGCCAATAGGTAATTTCCAATCGAAAATCGTAAATCGAAAGTCGAAAATCTCGTGGTCAGCTTGTTTCATTGAGTTTGACCATATTTTTTGCAACTTCCACGACTTTATTCCGGAGCGCTTTTGGTGCGAGCGCCTGAACCTGGTCGCCGTAGCCGAGTATCCACCAGGTTATCTCGCCTAATCCATCAACGCAAAACTCCACGGTAGCAGAACCGTCTTCATTGTGAGTAACTTTTTGTGTGCTGTGCCACTGGACCTCGGCGACGTTATTAGCCACCTTGGGTGAGAACCGCAGCTTGATATCATAGACTCGGCCTTCAGGTATCATTGACCACGCCCTGCCTAAGTAGTCGTATAGATTGAAATTCTCGCCGCCCACAAAGCATTTATCTGTGCCCTGCAGTTCTCTGATACGGTTGAGCTTAAAGGTGCGGATACTATTGTGCAAGCTGGAGTGGCCCAGCACATACCACGCCCGGTGGTTATAGAACAAATGATAGGGGCATAGCTCAAGGTCAATAATTCCACCCTCGAATAGCGAATGGTATCGCATCGTAACCTTGCGTTTCTTCGCTATGGCATTCTGCAATTGGGCGAAAGTTCTATCAAGCCCGCGCATATTGCGGATTGGCGCCTGGGCGCCGGCCCTGGCAGAGATATTTCGCAAGGCAGCGTTGCAATACTGTCTGATTTTAGAGGGGAGATTATTTTCGATTTTCAGAGCAGCAAACAACGCCGAGTTTTTGAACGGCAACTGTATGTGGCTGCCTGCCCTGTGGACCAGCAGAAGCAAACTCAGCGCCTCCTGGAGATTCAAATCCACTGGCGGCAGGAAGAATTCAGGCCCTATGACGTAACCGCCGTGCTCGGGGTCGTAGCTGTAAGGAACGCCGATAGCCTGCAATTCTTTAAGGTCGCGGAAGATTGTCCGTCGGCTTGTCCCAAACATTTTCGACAAGTCTCTGACGGCGTAGTTTTTTCCTGCCTGCAGTGTCGTTAAAATCTGTATGATTCTGCCGATTCTGCCCGGTTTCATAGGTTGCTCCTCGGATTAGTTCTGTGTTTTCGCTCATTGCTTGCGGCGCTCCCCCCTGTCCCGACCGGTCGAGGCAAGAAGGGAGGCAAGGACCTCCAGCCAACTTCATTGTTGATTTTCGAATGCCGATTGCAAATCGTAAATCGCAAATAAGCCGGTCCACGCCTGTCACCCGTCAGCGCAGGGATTATACACCGGTCCACCTGTGGCGTCAAAATATCATCTCGGCATTTTAGCCAGCCAGAGGCGGGATGGAAACAAGGCCTGGTTCTGGATAATATGGTCGAGCTGGCGTTTTGGCATTGACAGAAGGACCGGCGGCTGCTATAATAGTAAATACGGACGGGTTTTTGTGCCGAGTGGCCGATAAAAAACCCGCCTTCGGCGAGTCTGATGACTCCAGCCAGCTTATTGGGTTTTAAGAAGGGTAAAATGATGAAAAGTGGTTTTATCTGTAAGGTGATTTTGGCTGTTATTTTTTGCGTTCTGGCTTTCCTGCCTTCAGGCTGCGGCTCTTCCGAGCAGCTCGGTGAGACCACCGCCGAAGGCAGTAGAAGGCACGAGCGTGTCCTTCGCGTCAATCAGTCGGAGCTTATGTCGGACATAGACAGGGCATTGCTCTTTGACCAGCCCAGTAAGCTCACCGATAAAAGGATTCCGTAATTCGTATTGCGTTTTGCGTTGACGTAATACGCATCACGCACGCTTGTCCCGAGCGAAGTCGAGGGAACGCACGACGAGAATAAAGGAATTTGATTTGTGGAACCGCTCATCGATTATTTCAGACGGGTGTCCGGATATGATTGGTGGGTTGTTGTTATCGAGCTGGTCCTTATCGGCCTGGTAGTTTACTGGGTCGTGGATTTTCTCGAGGGCACCCGCGGGGAGAGATTATTCAGGGGCGTGATATTCATTCTTGTTGCGGGGGTTTTGATATTAAATCTGCTTGTTAGACGGTTTGACTTTGCACGCCTCCAGTACCTCTACAAGGGCTTTTTGATTGCTGTCCTGATTATTGCCGTTGCTGCCTTTCAGCCGGAAATTCGCAGGGTGCTTATCCGTATAGGTCAGCCTCGCTTCTGGACAGGCACATCGCGGCAGCTATCAAAGGCGGCTGAAGAGGTAATTGCGGCTGTCACCGGGCTTTCCGCTGCCAGGAGAGGAGCTATTATCGTCATTGAGAGACGCGTCGCATTGGGGGAGTTTATAGAAAGCGGCGTGCGCATCGACGGAGAGGTGACAGCGGACCTGTTGAAGACGATTTTCTACCCCGGCACTGCTCTTCACGATATGGCAGTTATAATCCACGGTGACAGGGTAGTTGCCGCCAGCGTGCAGTTGCCTTTGGCTGAGGTTGGCAGCGTCGATGGTACTGAGCTTGGTTCACGCCACCGGGCTGCTATAGGAATAACGGCTGGTTCGGACGCCGCCTGTCTGGTAGTAAGTGAGGAGACCGGTACTATTTCGCTTGCCGAAAACGGACGGCTTACCAGAGGTATGGATGAATCCGATTTACGGAAGCATCTTTTGAGCATAATGACGTAAGTCAAAGGCCGGTCCGCCTCGGCGGGGCAAATAAGCAAGGCCAGGGACAATGCAAACAAAAATTAAATACGGCAAGATAGCGATTGTGATATTTATAACGGTTCTTATCTGGGTCTGGGCGGACCTGGCGCTGGATAAGACATTGCCTGTTGCCAACATTCCTGTAACCGTTGCTAAATCTACTAACCCCGCTCTTTGGGTCAGCTTTGGTGAACAGCCAACTGTTTCGATTGGCAGCATTGTGCTCAAAGGCCCCACATCCCGGATTACAGATGTGAATCGCAAGCTTAACGCCGGCTGGCTGATACTTGAGTTTTTCCTGGATGCCCAGCAGGAGGGGATGGTCAACGCCGGTGATTATAATCTGGATGTGTTAAGTTTTCTTCGCAAAAGCGACCAGATAAAACAACTCGGCCTTACGGTCGAGTCCTGCAACCCGAACAAGTTGACCGTCAACGTTGTCGAGCTTGTTAAGAAGCCACTGAGTGTCAAATGTTTTGATGAAGGCAGGATTCCTCTGGAGGCCGAAAGCATCGAGCCGTCGAAAGTCGAAATATTCGTGCCTGAGTACTGGGGCGGCGAAAAACTGACGGCGGAAGTCAAGCTCGCCCGCAGGGAAATTGAGCAGGCGAGGGTATCAGCTATCGAGAAAACTCCTTCCATCGAACTGGCAGCAGGCCAGAGAAGGGATGCGGCTACAGCCGTGAAAATCAAAATGCCGCCTGCTGAGGATGTGCTTAAGAATTATACTATAACGAGGGCTACGATGGGTTTTTCTTTGGGCGAGAACCTTCAGGGCAAGTACAAGGTGGAGATAACCAATTTGAATGAGGTGATAAGCCCCATCGCCATTAAGGCCACTCCGCAGGCGAGGCAGGCCTACGAGGGTATGCGATATCAGGTGATACTGGAAATTGACGATGAGGATGTCAAGAGCGAGGAGTCCCGCAGAGAGGTTGTCTATAATTTCCCTCCGGAATTTGTCCGGCGGGGCGAGATAGTCCTGAATCAGCCGCCCGTGCAGGCACGCTTCAAGCTGACCCCTCTTTCTGCCACACCTCCATAGGGGACGTGACAGCAATAATTGGACCCATACGCTGCAAGGCAGTGATTGTTGCGTACCGAACTATGTTGGCGGGATGGCTTGCGTACAGGGTTTAGCATTTGGTCTTACCAGCAGCAGTCTCGCTGCCATAAGCACTGATAATCCCCCCAGTGCCAGCAGCACAACGCCGCAAATTCCGGAAATTATAACTTCCGGTTTAACGCCAGCGCCCGTAATGATATCCGCAAAAGAGAGAACAAATGGTTTAATCTGAAGAACCAGAGCGACCGCGGTTGTTACCAGCATAAATATCATTGGTATGATGGTGTAAATAGCACTTTTGCCGGAGCGTATCAGCCAGACGGAAATAACAAGCAGTGTCAGGCTGGCGAGCATCTGATTGCTGGTGCCGAAAATCGGCCAGGCGACCAGATATGCCTTTTCTTTTGTCAGCAGAAGGAAAAACAGGGGGATAGCCAGACTGAGTAATGTTGCTAAGCAGCTACCGAGGAATCCTTTCCAGCCGGTCAGCTCCTGCAGGATATAGCGGGCCAAGCGGGTGGAAACATCGAGTGTGTCGTAAACAAATGTGGAAAAAGCCAGCAGCGCAAAGGGAAAGGCCACGTTGAAACCTATTCCCAGCAAACCCAGATACCTGGCCAGACCCTCGGCGTAAATGAGATTAGGGTCTGTTGCAAGCTGGTTAGAGCCAGAAGGTAGCATCATAACCGTCGCCAGAGCTAAAATGGCAACCAGCCCTTCCAGCAGCATAGCTCCGTAGCCGATAGGACGGGCGTCCGACTCCTTGTTTAGTTGTCTGGAGGTCGTGCCGGAGGAGACGATGGCGTGAAATCCGGAACAGGCGCCGCAGGCAATGGTTATGAACAGGAAAGGAAAAAGCAGTTGACCGCTGGCTATGCTGCGCAGCCCCGAAAGATTTAATGCAGGATATTCGATTTTGAAGCCGCCGAACAAAGCGCCCATCAGACCAATGATGATGACTAAGTAGAGCAGCCACCCGCCCAGATAACCCCGCGGCTGCAGCAGCAGCCACATCGGAATAATGGATGCCACAAAGCAATATACGAGCAGAAAGACACCCCACTGCTTTGCGGATATATTCGCCAGATAGGCAAGAATTGGCGCCGGCAGACGAGGACCAACCCATACCGCCAACAAAACCAGAGGAAGGAAAATTCCCGTCAGCAACCACAGTTTGAGTTTTAGCCGATATAGGAGGATGCCCATAACTACCGCCAGACTCAGGTAGAGAATCGAGGATGCGGCCACTGCTGACCCATACGCTGTATCCTCTGAAACAGCGCGGAAGGTCTGAGCGGTAATATCAGTGAAAGCGATAATCACATACAAGAGAGCCAGCCAGATGAAGATAAGGAAAAAAATATGCATTCTGCCTGGAATGTACCGCTTGGCGATTTCGCCGATTGAGGCTGCCTTGTGTCTTAGCGACGCGGTCAGGGCGAGCATATCGTGGACGCCGCCGATAAAAATGGCACCGAAGATAATCCACAGTGCCGCAGGCAGCCAGCCGAACCAGATGCCAGCAAGGATTGGCCCGACGATAGGCCCGGCTGCTGCAATAGCTGAAAAGTGCTGTCCCAGCAGCAGCGGAGCTTTAGCGGGGACAAAATCAGCGCCATCGTTTAGCTCATGGGCAGGTGTCGTGCGGGTATCGTCTAAACTAATCTGACGGGCTATAAATCGGCCATAGACAGCATAAGCCACAGCAAATATGGTGATAGATACCAGTACAACAGAATAAATCATATCAGGTTCCCACTATAACCTTACTCAGCCAGGCCTCTGCGCCCCATTTTCCCTATATCAACAAAAAAAGACGCCTGCCGCTTTTAATTCTCTCCTTTTTAATTCTCTTGGTCAAGGGGTTCATCGCGAAAAAACCGCCAAAAACCATAGGTGGAGCGCCACACGAAATTAGTCTTTGTTAATTTTCGCTATTTATTTTCTCAGTCTTTTTTGATAAACTTTTGGGCAAAGTTTTGAAAATGTTAAATCTTTTGACGGTAGGAAAAAATGGCACAGAAAAAACCAAATTGCCCGGACAAAGAGAAATATCTCTCAGGAAAAAAAATTCTTCCGGAACCAATTTCCAGAAAAACGGATATCGTAAAATTAATTGACAACCTTGATGCTTATAATGGCGGAAGACTAAGAGCTGCCTGCCACTTATTAAAAGAAAAATACTCTCAAGAAGATGTTACGGTGGGCTTAAGTCTGGCAGGCGCACTAACGCCCGCTGGATTGGGACCTTCCGCGATAATTCCTTTGATGAACCACGGCTTTGTCGATTGGATAACCTCAACCGGCGCCAATATGTATCACGATTTGCATTTCGCCTTCAATCTGCCAATGCACAGGGGCAGCCACGTTATTGATGATATCGATTTAAGGAGAAAAGGCGTAACAAGAATCTATGACATCCTGTTCGATTATGAAGGTGTTTTAATGGAAACCGACAGAAGATTAAGACAAATTTTAGTTCGCCCCGAATTCCAGAAAGAAATGGGGACACAGGAATTCTATCATCATCTCGGGAAAATTGCTAATGAATACGAGCGGGAAAATAATCTGGGACAGGTAAGTATTGCCGCAGCCGCCTACAGAAATGGGATCCCTGTCTTTACGTCGTCTCCGGGAGATTCAACCATCGGAATGAATGTGGCCGGCTTGGAGCTTCTCGCCGAAGCTTTGGGGTTGCAGAACTTATTTAAGCTGAAAATAAATCCCAGTATCGATGTCAACGATTCTACAGCCATAGTATTGAACGCCAAAAAATACGAAAATGGAAAAACAGCGGTCATCCTGCTCGGCGGCGGAAGTCCCAAAAACTTTATGCTCCAAACGGAGCCGCAAATTCAGGAAGTCCTGATGATATCAGGAGCGGGGCAGGACTATGACATCAATATAACCGATGCCAGACCAGACACTGGAGGACTATCGGGAGCTCCGCCAAGCGAAGCGGTAAGCTGGGGCAAAATCAACCCCACAACATTGGAAGAAACCGTGACCGCCTATCTCGACGTAACGGTGGCATTGCCGCTGATAGTTGCCTATGTCAGACAAACCACTAAACCAAAAAAACAAAAAAGATTGTATGACAGAAGACAGGAGCTGCGAGAAAAGCTGACTAAGTCCTATCTTGAGCATAATAGAGAAATCGAAAAACTTAAAAATCTCATTACCGAGCTTCCTGCTTAAAAAAAGAAAGAATATGAAAGAAGAACTTCTTAAATTAGCAGAAAAACACGGAACCCCTTTATTTATACTTGACCATAACAAAATAAGGGAAAACTGCCGCACATTTAGAAAAAATCTGCCGAGGGTCCAGGTCTATTACGCTGTAAAAGCAAATTCAAACCAGGAAATTATTAAAACAGTGTTCGATGAAGGCCTGAGCTTCGATGTCGCTTCTTACAACGAGTTTATGCAGGTGTACAAATATATAAAAAATTTCGAGGAAAAAGACAAAGATTTTTTTATATGGGACAAGATAATCTTCTCCAACACTATAAAAGACCGCCAGACCCTAAGCAAAATAAAAAGATATAAACCTCTTGTCGCCTATGACAATAAGGATGAGCTAAAAAAAATAAAACAATATTGCGATACGGCCAGCCTGATATTGAGATTGAAGGTGCCGGATACCGGCTCACAGGTAGAAATGAGCTCAAAATTCGGAGCAGAGCCGGCAGAGGCATATAATCTCATAAAACAGGCCTTTGATTCAGGTCTGGTCGTTGAAGGTTTAAGCTTTCACGTCGGCAGCCAGTGCACTAATTTCGACAATTATACTTCCGCACTGCAAATAACCTCCGAGGTCTTCCACGACTCCAGGCAAAAAGGACACAACATCAAAATCGTCAATATAGGAGGCGGATTCCCCGTGCCATACGACGCGCAGGTTCCCAATTTTGAAAAGCTCGCAAAAATAATAGATTCCGAGTGTAAAAGATTGTTTCCGCAGGATATTGATATTATTGCAGAACCGGGAAGATTTATAGTAGCTACCGCGGCAGCTCTGGTCTCAGAAATAATTGGAAAAGCAAGAAGAGACGGCAAAATCTTTTACCACATAAACGACGGCGTCTATCAAACATTCTCAGGCATCGTTTTTGACCACTGGCTCCCTAACTTTCAGTCATTCACAGATGGTCCCAAGCAGGTTTGCGCTGTTGTCGGCCCTACCTGCGATAGTTTCGACAAGATTACTCTATCAGCGCAACTGCCGGAAAATTTAGAGATTGGCGATTTCCTTTATACGGAAAATATAGGGGCCTACAGCATCGCCTCTTCAACAAAATTCAACGGTTTCGAGGGTGCTAAGATTTTACATATTAACAACTGAACCGGCCCCCTTGTGCGAGCGTGTTAGCAATCTTATCGGCACCTCTGCGGTCGGCAGCAGCTCTCGCAATTTATCAACGATGAACCGGCGGTAATTTTTGTCAAAAAGTTCCGGCCTGTTCACGAACATAAGTATCGTAATCGGATTGACTGCAACCTGCGTAGCGTAGTAAATCCTCGGCACAACGGCTTTTCGTTTTGCCCCGCGAGTATGTTCTTCTTTTATAATCTCGAATGCCCTGTTTAATTTCGGCGTGGGTATCCACATCGTAGTCTGCTTGAAAATCTCGGCAGCCAAATCCAGAACGCTCTGCACATTCTTCGCTTTGGTGGCGGTGGTAAAAGCTATTGGCGCATAGTCTAATCCCGGAAATAGTTTCGTCAGATATTCTTCGTAGTCGCCGGTAACAGCCACGTCTTTTGCCAGGTCCCATTTATTGACCACTATGATGCAGCTTTTATGTTCTTCAACTAAAAGTGCAGCCAATTTCTTATCGACCTGCGAAACCGGCTCGGAGGCATCAATTAGAAGCAGCACCACATCCGCTCGCCCAATCGCCCACCTGGCGCGGACGTGGCTGTAAAACTCAATACTGTCGGCAATCTTGCTTTTCTTTCTTACTCCTGCGGTATCGATGACGACAATGGTCTTGCCGTCTTTTTCAAACCGCACATCGACCGCATCTCTGGTAGTGCCCGGCGTCTCGCTGACGATTACCCTCTCGCTGCCGACCATAGCATTTACAAGGGCGCTTTTGCCGGCGTTCCTCTTGCCGACTATCGCTATCTTCATAACCGGATCAGGAGGCCTGGCCGATTCCAAAGTCGCCAGCTTCTCAAGGATTCTATCTAACAGCACGTTTTTATTGAGATTGTTCTTCACTGAAATACACAAGAATTCCCCAAACCCCAGTTTGGAAAATTCAGCAGCATCAGGGAACAGCTTGGCGGTGTCGGCCTTGTTGGCAACACCGATAACGTCAAGGCTGTGTTTACGTAAAAGCTGGGCTATTTTCTCGTCTAACGGCACCACCCCATCCCGAATATCCACCATAAACAGGACAAGATTCGCCGATTCAATCGCTTGGTAGATTTGCTTCTGAATATGCTCACTTAACTCTTCGCTATCCACCAGACCGTATCCGCCGGTATCGACAAGCTCGAAGTATTTGTCGTTCCTTCCGATAATGGTGCTGACACGGTCTCTTGTAACGCCCGGCGTTGGCTCGACAATGCTTATCATTTCGCCCGCCAGCGCATTTAACAGACTGCTCTTACCCACGTTTGGCCGACCAATTATTACAACTACCGGCAGCGCCATTTTCTATTGATTATTCTCCATTTTCTATTTACTATCTGAAACTTACAGTAATCAATTGTCGCTCATTCAAGGAGTTTTGGCAAGTGAGGTGACCCTATGAAAACTAATCGACGCGAATTTCTGAAAATGGTGGCTGGCGGCGCAGCGGCAGCAGCATTACCCGCGTATGCACAGCCGCCGACAAAAAAACAAGAAAAAGCGAGCAAGCCGGTCGCACAAACGGCAATTCCCCGCTGGCGAGGGTTTAACCTGCAGGGAATGTTCACAATGAAAAGCAAAGGGGACTTTCCCGAAGACGATTTCCGCTGGATACGCGATTTCGGCTTCGATTTTGTCCGGCTGCCGGCCTGTTATCGCCTGTGGACACAAGATGGAGACGACTACAAAATCAACGAATCGATGCTTGAAAAGCTCGACCAGGCGGTGGAGCTTGGCGGCAAATACGGCCTGCACGTGGATATCAACTTTCACCGCGGGCCGGGGTATTCGGTCAACAGGGAATTTACGGAGCCGTTTAGTCTCTGGAAGGACCAAAAGGCCCTCGATGCCTTTTGCTTTCACTGGCAGCTTCTTGCAAAACGATATAAAGGAATTTCGAAAGAAAAAATTAGTTTCAATCTTATAAATGAGCCGCCTAACGAGAGCGAGCGGATGAGTCGTGCCGACCACGAGCGTGTGGTGCGGGCAGCGGTGGCGGCTATCCGTAAGGAAAGTCCTGACCGCATCATTATCGCTGATGGGATTAACTGGGCGAACGACCCGCTGCCGGAGTTAGCCGACCTCGGAATCGCCCAGAGCTGTCGGGCGTATCAGCCGATGTTTATCAGCCACTACAAGGCCTCGTGGGTAGGAGGTGAGAAATACCCTGAGCCGACCTGGCCCAGCCAGGACTGGGACCGCAAACGCCTGGAATCGCACTACCAGAGGTGGGCCGACCTTGCCAAGAAGGGAGTCGGAGTGCACTGCGGCGAAGGCGGCGCTTTCAATAAAACGCCGCACAAGGTGGTGCTGGCCTGGTTACGCGATGTTCTGGAGATACTAACCGGGTATGGCATTGGTTTGGCACTGTGGAATTTCCGCGGCTCGTTCGGCATAATCGACTCCGACCGAGCGGATGTAGAATACGAAGACTTTAATGGCCACAAGCTCGACCGCAAGCTGCTGAGCCTGCTGAAAGAGTTCTGACACATGTGACACAGAAGTAGGGTCGCCCTATTGCGGGTTATGCGGCTCTTCGTACTGGAACACCTGCTCTATTGGCATACCGAAAGTTTGTGCTATTCTGAATGCCAAAGGCAGTGAAGGGGCGTATTTGCCCGATTCGATGGCGATAATAGTCTGGCGGGTTACGCCAACACGGTCAGCTAACTGCTCCTGCGTCATCTCGCCATTTTCAAACCGCAGCCGGCGAATCCGATTGCTGAGATGCGTGCTAGTCATCATCTCGCTCCCTGGCAAATTGAACCAGAATCGCCGCAGATTGAACAAATACGGCTAAGAATATTCCAGAGAGGAACAAGGCTGGCAGAATGTAGGCCGGTATCGGGTTTTTTGGTCCGACGATGAAGAAAACAGCAAACGATACGCAATACAGGAAGAGAATAAAGACGCCACTCGACAACGCGCGGGCTCTGGCGGCGATTTTCTGTTCTCGCTCGTCGAATTTGGTCCAGCTTTTTATGTTCCGCAGGTACGATATCAGCCCGACAAGCAGCCCGCTTATCAAAAATGATGTCAGACCCACAATGCCATTGTATGTGTTCATATAAACCATTAGCGCCCCACCCGCGCCTGCTATGATAACACAAAGTGTCACGCCCCCGAGTTCAGCCCATGCTCTTTTTTCTAATCGATTCATGATTTCTCTCCTTTCGACCTCCAGCCATATTGAACCAAGACCGCAACAGAGTAAATCAGCATAGCCGCAAGGAACACGCCGAGATTAATAAATGTCCGCAAATACACGGGAATTGAGCCTGCCTCTCCCAGTATCAAGGCTGCGATTAGGATAACTGCGGCCAGTAGCAGCCAGACCGAAACAAAGCTTATCTGACCTGCTCTTTTTTTTATCAGCTCATCACGCTCATCAGAATCAGGCTCAGTTGGGCTTTGCTTTTTCCGGATGAAAATAATTGCTATACCTATAACCAGCCAAAAGGCCAGAAATCCCCAAAATCGCCCAAAACTTCCCGGCTGTCTTTTCAAAACAAATATTTCAACACATAAGTAGATGCCAAAAGTGAAACATAGCAATGTCCCCGCTAAATTAAACCATGCGACCTTTTGTGTCTTATTCATAACAGTTCCCCCTTCTTAATCTTGCTTTCCGCCATCTTTGTTCCTCCAGCCGTACTCCTCGAGCGTTACGACCGATTGTACAAGCATCACTGTAACCATACCTCCAAACACCATCCACGGAAGATAATTGACCGTGATAGCCCCCTTCGGCCCTATGATAAACCATGGAATCATCGCCGCCGCGACGAATAGAACCCAGAAGATAGAGTATGCAACCAGCGACGCCTTCTTTGCAATCAAAAGGTCACGTTCATCAAAGCTCGCTTGTTTCTTCTCTTTGCGAAACAATATAGGTGACAGCCCTGTAAGCCCGACAACACCTATGAATGCGAACCCACAAATCGCACCCCGCATCGGCAAACCGACGATAAAGTAAAACACGCCAATCGCTATTGTGCTGAGGCCAAGAGCAGTCAATAGGACGATTAAATTGAACCATGCAATTTTCTGTGCTCTGTTCATAACTTTTTCTCCTGTTCAATAATGATCTTAGCTTGTATATGTAAGCTATACCATACTTAATGTATAGTATAGGTTACATTGTGTCAAGAGAATTTTACAAATTTTTGCAAATTTTTCAGAAAATATTACGAAAAGGAAGCACTGCTGAAATTGTTAAGGTCTTTCCGATATATAAGGATATGATAGTTACTGACTTACATACGAAGGAGTGCCCATTTTGTGCCGAGACCATTCAAACCCGGGCAATTAAGTGCCGATTCTGCGGGGAATTTCTAAATAGCGAAAAGGCCAAGGCGCTCCTTAATGCAAACTCGCAATCGGATTGTCCGCTAACTGAAGAGAGCAAAAAAGATGACGATTTTTTGTTCGCAGGCAGTCCCTCTTTGTGGGGAGCGGCACCGGCAGTGCTAAAAGGATTGGTGATTATTATCCTGGCGATTCTCTTGATAAAAATACCTGTCGAGAATCTGCTTGGCGCGAACCTTACCCAGAACCAGGCGATGGTTTTTGCCCGTTACAGATTTATTGTGGGTCTTGGGATTTGCTTAGCTGCTGCATTTTTCATTGCTCTTAAGATAGTTCGGCTGCGGATGATTTATTATGAAGTTACTTCTGTCCGGATTGAACACAGCAGGGGCATCCTTGACAGGAAGGTGGATAATCTGGATATGTTTCGCATAACGGACCTGAAGCTCCGCAGGAGCGCTCTTGATTGTATTCTGGGGATAGGCACGGTGGTCTTGACAACGACCGATAAGTCGGACCCGGAGTTTGTCTTTGAAAAAGTTCGTGACCCCCGTCGGCTCTATGATGTTATCAAGAAGGCCAGTCTCGAAGCCGACCGCCGAGGCGCCGTCGTCCATCTTGAGTAACAGCCGAGTGTGGACCGCCCACGAGAGAATTCTGGATGCCAGACACGAAATACGCAATACGCACGACGAAAAACGAGATACGAATCATTCATCCTTCGCAGTAGCCCCCGACAAGTCGGGACTGCTACGGAGAATGGACGAACCACGAAACACGACTCTCAAGCTTCGGCGTTCCTGTTATTGCCGCCGATATATTCCGGGACAAGCTCTTTAATTTTCTCAACTATCCGGCTATAGCTTTGCGTTCCGGTGATAGTCACCAGCTCATTTATGCCGGCCCGCAGCTTTTCGCGGTCCATTGGAATATTCTTCCATATCCGGATTTTGGGATGACTTGTGCGAAGCATATCTTCGCCTTCTATCGAGAGTTCCTCAAAAAGCTTTTCGCCAGGCCGCAGCCCTGTAAAGACCATTTCAATATCCTCGCCAGGCCTGAATCCGCTAAGTGTAATAAGCTCTCTGGCCAGGTCAACAATTTTTACCGGCTCACCCATATCGAGCACGAAGATTTCCCCGCCTTTGCCCATTGACGCCGCCTGCAGGACGAGCTGACTTGCCTCCGGTATGGTCATAAAGTATCGCTTCATCTCAGGATGCGTGATGGTTACGGGACCCCCTTGCGCGATTTGCTTTTTGAAGATAGGGACGACCGAACCATCCGAGCCGAGCACATTGCCGAACCGCACGGTCACAAAACGTGTCTTGCTTGTTCTGCTCAAATCCTGAATATACATCTCTGCGATTCGTTTGGATGAGCCCATTATGCTGGTCGGATTAACAGCTTTGTCGGTGCTAATCATTACAAGACTCGTAGTGCCGAACTGGTCTGCAGCATCAGCGACGTTTTGTGTGCCTGTAACGTTGTTCTTGATAGCTTCTCCAGGATTAAGCTCCATCAAAGGCACGTGCTTGTGAGCGGCAGCGTGAATAACAATCTGCGGCTTATACTTTTCAAAGATTCCTCTGACCCGTGTTCTGTCAGCAATGTCACAGATAAGCGTTTTCATGGAAACTGCGGGGAATTTCTGATGCAATTCCTGCTCGATGTAGAATAACGGGTTTTCGGCCTGCTCAACAAGCAAAAGCAGCTTCGGATTAAAATTACACAACTGCCTGCACATTTCTGAACCGATGGAGCCGCCGGCCCCGGTAACGAGAATTATTTTGTCTTTCGCAAAACGCTCTATCAAGTTCAGGTCGAGCTGAACAGCTTCTCTACCGAGCAAATCGTTAATATCGACATCCCGAATCTGAGAAACGCGATACTTGCCCGCAGCAATATCCGTAATTGATGGGACGGTCCGGAAGCGAATTTTGGTCCCTTCGCATACCTGGATAACTCGCCTTAGCTGCTGATGGGTTGCCGACGGCATTGCGATTGCAATCTCTTCGATGTTGCGGTCTGCGCAAATCTTAGGCAGTTGCTCAACAGCACCAAGCACAGGTATTCCGTGAATGTCGATATTCTGCTTAGCGGCGTCGTCATCGATAAAGCCGATAACCTCGTATTGAACTATAGGCATACGGTGGATTTCTCGCAGAAGCGCTTCGCCGGCGTTGCCGGCACCAACAATTAAAAACCGCTTCAGCCGACCTGCCTCGACTGTGCGAAACTCCTCGTAGTATAACCTTGTCACCATTCTCAGTCCGCCCATCAGCAGAAACGTACCGAACAGGTCGGCCATAAATACGCCCTGAGGGACTTCGCTTATGTCCTGTAGCGTTTGGAGGATTGGAGTTGTCTGCTGCGGTTTTTGAGGACCCGGCGGTTGTCCCATAAGTCCCCCAAGTGACAATAATCCAAACCACAGACCTACGATTATCAGGGTGCTGACAACCGATGCACGAAGTATCCCAACAAGGTCTGATACGCTGACATATCGCCACCAGCCGCGATATTGCTTAAAAAACCCGAATACCAGTAGCTTGATGACAATGGAGAGCAAAAGTAAAGGGGGATACTGGTTTACAAGCCAGCTTCGGCTAAACTGCATATTGTTTGCCACCAGAAAGGAAAGCAGCAAAGATGCGGCAAAAGCAATTGTGTGGGCAAGTATAATCAGGGTCTTGTGGAAACGGAGCAACGCGGTAGGCGGAGATGTAGTCTCTAACAGATTTCGTGTCTCATCTTTTTGTTGCTGCGTATTTGTGTTTGAGTCAGGCATATTTTCTCAGTACTACAAGTTCGGCACATCATTGCTTTCGCTGTCAAAGATAACCACACATTGAATGTGCGTCAATTTGAAATTCTCTAAAGAAATCGAGCCCTTCATAAAGATAGGATTAACGCTCCTGGAGAGACGCTGCTTAAGCTCGGCACAGGAAATTGCGCACTCAGAAATCTTTCGTTCGGCTGCTTTGCAATACTCTCGTAAAAAAGTATCCTGTCACCGCTGCGAAAATGATAAATCTGCGTGGATTTCTGTCCCTGACTATGCCTGTGATTCTTCAGACTCACCTTCATTCGTTGTCGGCTCAAGTTTTCCCTCGTCTAAACGTGGTGTATAGATGTCATCCAGAGCAGTATTATCAACCCTGTTACGCATAAGTGAGTAGATTATGGTATTTGCTGAGAAGTAAAAGCTTATTATGAAAGAAACTACCAATCCGATAACCGCCAGTAATAGTAACTGGATTAAAAACGCCGACAGCGATTCCGACCAGTTAGCCGCTGCTAAACTTGAGGGGTCAACTAACTTAATAAATTTTGGCTCCGGCCAGATTGCTATAAGTTTATTGACCTCTTTGCTGGTGTTATCAATCAAGACCCCGAGCTGTAAAAATCGGTGCGTCACCCAGAGCAGCAAAAAAGCAAAAACACGGACAAATGTGTAACAAATCGCTCCGTAGATTGCAGCTATTGCGGTATAAAAACCCATCCGCCACGGCTTGGAATATATATAGCTAAAGGAACGGCTGAATGCATCAAAACAATCTGAGCCGTCGTATGCTATGGCTGGGAACATCAAATTAAATCCTGCAACCGCCCCTATCGAAATAACCGCTATCAACGCCCCGGCAATCAAAACCAGCGGCATAAAGACGGCCATTATTAACTCACCCGCTCTCGGAATGTTAGCAATCAACCCTAAAAGAAATATAAACACACCTATGAAGATAACCATGCCGACCGGCACCAGTGGTGCGCCGAAAAAGCTCGTGAACTTCTTCACACTGAAGTGCATTGCCTCTTTCAGGCCCGGTTTCTCACCCTGCGCAAATTGTAGTGCGGCAATTCGGCAGATAGCTCCCGCGCCGACGGAAATGGCAGCAAGTTTTATCACAAAAAGGATAATGCAGTAGAGGAAATGCTCCTTCAGTGCCCACCTTATTGCCTTGAACCAATCGACGATATTTGCCGTCACACCGGGTAAATTGAACGCAAATAGAGAATCTATTGCCCCTTTGAACCTCACGGCGGCGAACTGCCAGAGCGTAGAAAATACGCCTGTTCGCTCACCTTTATTCTTGAGCTTTTCGATATATGACTGTAACTCCTGCGGGTTAGCTATATAAATCTGTAATTCTGTCTCTCTGCCTTGTGTCCCCTGCGTGGCAACGACTGTTTTGCTAAAGTCCATAAGCCAGCCAGCCAGAGCTATAATCACCAGCGCCGAAAAAGCAATCAATAGTTTGGTTGGTTGAATGGCCATACGGAAGGTCTGGAATATCTTCGGAAACAGAAGATTATCCAGTAGCTCCAGAGGATGTTTTTCGCTGACCATTTCGCTTCCTTTCAAAAAGGTTAAAGTTGCTTTAGGTTTTGTAAAGAACGGGTGTAGATATATATAGCTTATCAGATGCTGGTTTCAACAGATTTTTGCGATATTTTATTTTGAATGTTGCTATCTACTGCTTCTGAGAAGTATTGCCGGAGGGGTCGTCCGGCAGTTTGTCGGATTCCTGGGATTGCAATTCGGAAATTATCTTGTATCTGCCATCCAGCCACCCGCCCAGGTCCACCAGCTTGCAACGCTGTGAGCAGAAAGGAAAAAATTTTGCTTCTTCGTTTTGTTTTTGAGCCGACCCCTTGACCGTTTTGTGACAGACCGGACATCTCCTTTTCATAATAGGGTATCAACCTGACATTTATCCTTCTTGCTCTGCAGCGGAGCCATGTTCCATCATTCGGGCATACTCGACACAGTATCTGGCCCACGGCTGAGCTTCGAGCCGGGCTTTGGGTATCTGCTTGCCGGTGCCTTCGCAGATGCCGTAGGTTCCCTGCTCGACACGCTCTAACGCATCGTCAATTTCCTGCAGTAGTTTCCGCTCGCTATCCATCAATCCCAGGGCAAATTCCTGCTCGTAGTTATCTGTTCCGAGGTCGGCCATGTGAATTGGCATACTCGACAGGTCTCCGCTGGCATCCAGCCGGGATTTCTTCAGGGCCTCATCTTCTATTTCGCTTACATTCTTCAGGATTTCCCTGCGCTTTTCCAATAACAATTTTTTGAAATGCTCCGTATCGGCGGCGGTCAAGTGACTTTTCTCTGGCCGGCCTAAGCCAACCTTTTTCCTGACCGGTTTTTTACGCTTTGGTACCACTTTCGCTTACCTTTTCTTACAACTAAGCCTCTGGTCATTTACGATAGAACCCATTATTATAACATATTATCGTATATTATGGTAAATACTTGCTTTATACAAGGTTGGGGTTTGACCAAAAAGCGATACGTTTCAGTTGCACTATTTAGGCCGAATTTCCCGGATGACTCTAATTATTTAATAGACAAGCAGTTACGGTAACAATCCACCGCAGCTATTTTCCACCAGCTAACTATTCGGGCTGGCGCCAATTTCCCCATTATCTTTTGCAAATTTGCCCAAGGGAATAAAGAATTTTTCTTTTCCAACCTTGCCTGTGAACACCTTTACACCAAAGACTCTCGTGATTTGCTCCGCGGAGAAAACATCTTTAGCTGACCCATACTGGTAGTCGCTGTCAGCCCCAAGAAGCAAAGTTGCGTCACAGTATTGGGCCGCTAAGTTGATGTCGTGCGTTACAGCAACAATTGTTTTGCCGATTTGAAGTTGTGCAGCTTTTAGCAAATCGTATATGCCGACCTGGTGTTTCAAATCCAGAAAGTTTGTCGGCTCATCCAGAAGTAAAATTGGAGTATTTTGCGCCATCGCTCTTGCAATAAAGACCCGCTGCCGCTCTCCGGCGCTGAGACTGCCGAGAGGCCGCAAAGCAAAGCCGGCCGTATCGGTCGCCTCGAGCGCTTCGGCAACCATTTCCCTGTCAGCTTCGCTCTCGAACCCCATCGGTCCGTAATAAGGCGTTCTTGCCATCATAACCGTATCAATCACCGAAAAGCCAAATACCGGCATAGATTCCTGCCACACAACAGCCACCTTCTTTGCAAGGGCTTCGGTGCTATACGATTCTACCGGTGCCGCGTCAATCCTTATTGTGCCCGACCGGGGCGACAGCAGCCCGCACAGCAGGTTAAGCAGCGTGCTTTTCCCCGCTCCATTCGGGCCGGCTATCGCCAGAAATGTCCCCGGCATTACCTCAAAGCTAATATCTCTCAACACCATGCTCTGCGGCGTATAGCCGAAACTTAAATTCTCGACCTCTATAATGGCGCTCATTTTAGCCAGCTAACTTTTCTGCCATATTTAATCAGCAAAACCAAAAAGAAAGGCCCGCCCACAATGGCCGTAACTACGCCGACAGGCAACTGTGCCGGAGCAACTACAATACGTCCAAATGTGTCGGCAACTACTAAAAATATCGCCCCGATAATACCGCTTAGCGGCAGCAACTGGCGATGGTCAGGACCGAATATCAGCCGAACCGCGTGAGGAACCACCAGTCCCACAAATCCTACCAAACCGCTCAGGCTGACTGCAATAGCGGTTATAAATGCTGCAACGCCGAAGGCAATTATATGCGTTCTGGCCGTGTTCACGCCCATACTTCTGGCATCGTTCTCACCAAAGCTGAGAGCATTTAACTGGGGGGCTATGTAAAATAGCGCCAGCATTCCTGCGACCACGCACCCGGCCCCAAGCCACAGCACAAGAAAATCTTCTTCTATCATATTACCCATCAGCCAGAATATCGTCGCATATACCTGCTGGCTTTTCGCCACCAGTGTAAGGAACATTATAAGCGCCGAGAAAAATGTGTTCACCACCACACCCGCAAGCAGCAACCCCGTGATATGGAACTTTCCTGTTAATCGGCCGAGGAACCACACTAACCAAACCGTCCCGATCGCCCCTATAAACGCAAAAAGTGCTATCGGCGACCGCCCTAAAAAAGTCCAGTTTAACCCGCTGATGACGGCGATAATCGCCCCCAGCCCGGCTCCGCTCGATATTCCCAGTATATATGGGTCAGCTAACGGATTACGCAAGAGCGCCTGGCAAACAACTCCGGAACACGCCAGCGCCGCTCCTACAATCGCTGCCAGAAAAATCCGTGGCATCCTCACCCGGACAAATATCTCGTAGTCCGGGTTTACTGCTCCCTGCAGGCCGATACCATCGACTACGGCTTTCAGTGAGACCTTCTCGGTGCCAATCAATGAGCACACGGCCATCACCGTTATCAGCGCTATAAGTCCGGATGCAGTCCTTACAGCCAACTTTTTTGCGGTCAGTTGTCCATTCATAAATCAATCTGCAAAAAGCTCCGGTCGCAGGCATCTGGCAATACTTTCGACGCCCTCATACAATCGCGGCCCAAGCCGTGAGACTACATCGCCGTTTATGACATAAATCCGCTTGTTGAACACAGCCGGCACATTCTCAAACCTGTTCCAACACTGAAATGCCTTGTCCCGCTGCGCGACCAGGTCCTCCGGGGTCATAGACGGTTCAATTATAACCTCTGCACCGCTGGCAATGACCTGCTCGGCCCCGATGGGCGGGTATTTATATACTGTCGGCCCTATTGCATTTTCGCCGCCGGCTAATTCAATCATCTCATTGACGAATGTATCTCTGCCGGCCACACGCAATGGTTCTCTCTGCACCACCCAGAGCACCCTGACCTTATCTCTCGTCCCGACCAGAGCCGTCAGGCCATTTAACTTTTTCTGGATACCAGATACCAGTTGATTGGCCTCTCGCTGCTTTCCGGTCGCTGTCCCGATTCTGTCTATCGCCTCGAAAAGCTCGCTGACCTTTTCAATGTTTATTGTCAAACAGTTGTAGCCAATCCGTCTCAATCGCTCAGCAAGATTCTTTTGCTGCTCAAAACCAAGCGTAACTACCAGGGTCGGCTTAGCTGCTATCACCGCCTCGATGTTCGGCTGCCAGAATGTCCCTATCTTTGGTTTTCCTGCTGCTGCCGGCGGATAGTTGCAGTGAAGCGTCACGGCAACAATTTTGTCCTCAAGGCCGAGGGCAAAAAGTATTTCTGTAAGGTTTGGGGCCATAGAAACAATTCTGTCCGCCTGACCCGGCAGCACAGAGCTATTACGGTTTTGCTTTTCCTGCCGCCCGAAGAACGCAAATCCCGCACCTATCCAGCACAGCATTATCAAAAATAGCCAGCACCACTTGCTCATATCAGCTCTGGAACTTGCTTTATAGATTAGGTTCTTTTGAACTGTTTTTCCAAATCGCTTATCGAAAATTTTATTGTTGTTGGCCTGCCGTGCGGACAACGGCTTGCCGATTCGGCGAGTCCTTTATCTGCGAGCAATTGTTCTATCTCGCTGTCACTGAGTTTCTGGCCGGCCTTGACAGCCGCCTTGCACGCAGCCATATTCAAAACTTCCTCAAGCAGCTTTTCAGCATCAGGACCTGCGACCTTGCGGTCAAGCAAATCGATTAAATCCCGGACAAAATCAAGCGGTGCGACATTTGCCAGCAAGCTGGGAAACGCCTGGATTGCCATCGTCCGCGGGCCAAACGGCACCATTTCTATTCCCAATTTTTCAAAAAGTTCCGCATTGCCTTCAATCACATCAGCCAGCCCCTCACTTATCTCGAAACTTTCCGGTATCAGCAGCTTCTGTGATTCAAGCGAACCAGTCGATATTCGCCTGCGCAAATACTCATATATGATACGTTCGTGAAGCGCGTGCTGGTCGATAATTACAAATCCGTCATCGGTTTGTGCGACAATGAAGCTGTCGTGTATCTGGATGAATCTTCTTTGCTCATCACCGATTCCTGATACGGGTTGACTGACGCCGCTTTCGACTGCCTGTCTTGCACCGGCGTGAACTGCGGGATAGTGTCTTTCCGGCGATGCCCCCGCCTGCCGGGCCTGAGCAGGCCTGTGCCGCTTCAGGAATTCAGCGATTGCATCGGTAATCCTCTGGTCTCTGTGTCCCGCCGCAGGTGGGGTCTCTTTTGCCGGCAGTTTTGCGTGTGTTTCAAGATTTGTGGATAACAGTTTCTCTCGAAGACACGCAAGGACCTGCGAATAGACCAGATTGGCATTGTAAAAACGCACCTCAATTTTCGTAGGATGCACATTCACATCATAGTCTTCATAAGGCATACCGATAAACAAAAAGACGACAGGGAATCTGTCCGGCTCTAAAAGCCCGCGATATGCCTCTTTGATTGCGTGTGAGATGAACTTGTCGCGGATGAATCGACCATTCAGAAATATATATTGAAATTTATTACTGGTTCTCGAAACGCCTGGTGTACCCAGCAAAGCAAAGATGTGCAGTCCTCTTTCGCTGCTTTCGGCCTCAATAAAATCTTCGCTGGCTCCGGCAGGCAACATTGGAAACAGTTCCCCTATACGCTGTCGAAGGCTTTGTTTGCCCGATAACCGGTAAATCTCTCTGCCGTTATGTATGAGCGTCAGGTCCAGATTCCTGCCTGCCGCCCCCTGCTGCTGCTTATTGTGCAAAGCCGGGTCACTTACGAAATAGAACCCTAATACAACACGGGTGAATTGCTCAACGATATGGCTGGTTTCGGTATTAGCGGTTTTAAGGAATTTGCGTCTTGCGGGCAGCTTGTAGAAAAGGTCTCTTATATGGATTGTTGTGCCGAAATCCGCACTGCACGGACTGACGCCGCTTTTATTTCCACAATCAATCTCAATGTAGTTGGCCTGTGTCGAATCCGGCGTCCGGCTGACAGCCCTGACCTGTGCAACCGAGGCAATGCTTGCTAACGCTTCGCCCCTGAATCCGAGTGTCGATATACCCTGGAGGTCGGCGCTTGTTTTGATTTTGCTTGTGGTGTGCGGCTCAAACGCCTTGGCTATGTCTTCGGCGTCCATCCCGCAGCCGTCATCGGCGACCGATATTAATTTTCGGCCCCCGTCTTCTACGGATACGGTTATCTTCGTTGCCCCTGCATCGATGCTGTTTTCCATCAGCTCCTTGACCACGCTGGCAGGTCTTTCAACTACCTCGCCGGCTGCTATCATATTAATCATATTCTGGTCAAGGACGATTATTTGGCCCATTGTTTCCTCGAAGATTTAGGGCTTCTAACAAAAAAAATGTCATTGCGAGCCCCCCATCTTGCTTTCGCAAGAAAGCTGGGGGGCGTGGCAATCTCTAACCTTCAAAATCATAAAAGTTCATTTTGTTAGAAGTCCTTAGTGGTGCATATTTGATTTGGCGGCTTTCTACTCCAGTCGTTGTAAAACGTTTGGGGCTCCATCGGCCCGCACCTACCGCCTTCACCGGTATAAGATTTCTTTTCCAGATTTTTGCAAGTTCGTGCGCAAAGACCGACATCTACCCCTATTTTACAATTTATCGTCCCGGCTCATCGGGGCGGTCACGCCGTGTCCACCGAACCCTCTATCAACTGCCCGCCTTTGAGGTATCAATCAGCGGCCAAATATGGCTGCTCCGGCAGCTCGCGTATCCAGATGTTGCGAAAGCGCATAGGGTGGCCGTGGTCCTGCAGACTGATTGGCAGCTTGTCATCGTGACGATTGTATTTGGCTTTTTGCTTATGTGCCGTCAAGCCCTGGATTTCGATATTGTTTTGAACGACAACGCCGTTGTGCAGCACGGTAATCCTGGCCGGCCGCACACACTTGCCGCTCTCGTCAAATATAGGACGCAGGAAACTGACATCGTAGGTTTGCCATTCGCCGGGCTTACGGCAGGCGTTGACTATCGGCGGATACTGACCATAAATCGAAGCGGCCTGGCCGTCGGCGTAAGTGGGGTTCTCGTATGAATCGAGAACCTGCAGTTCGTATGTGCTCATAAGGAACACGCCGCCATTGCCTCGCCCCTGACCGCTGCCCTCAACCTTTGCCGGCGTCGCCCACTCGATGTGCAACTGACAATTGCCGAACGCTTTCTTCGTATGGATGCCACCGGTTTTGTTGACCTCCATATAACCGTTTTCCACCTTCCATTTTGCGTCACCACTCTTATCGCTGGCCCATTCCGAGAGGTCTTTTCCATTAAACAGGATTATCGCATCGGATGACGGCTGGCCAACCTGTACAGGTGGGGTGATAACCGGCGGTTTCGGACGGGTCTCATCGTGTATGGCATATTTTTCCTGCTGTTTTTGGGCGTAGCTGCTGACAACAATACACAGTGCGACAACAAGCAAACAAAAAATGACCTTCGTTACCGTTGACTTCCTTTTCATAACTGGCTCCTTAAATTGTGTTGTTAGAACGCTCCTGATACAAACTGTCCGGACAATAAACAATCAGGATAGCGTGTGGTGCTAAAGCAGTCAAGCTGATTATTTACGTTGTAAAATCAACGCCCTTCGTGCAACAAAAAAGTCAGCCCCCGCGTCTTCCTGTCGGAAGACAGGAGCGGGGGCTGACTTTCGCAATTCAACACTACCTGGAAACCAATCTGCAATTTTAGAGATCAGAAACTCCTAACGCTTTTGCTCTGCAAGTCGCTTTAGTGTGTCAACATCCTTACGCAGCCGGCCGACTTCCTCACGCAGCATTTCAATCTGGCGTATTAGGTCTCTCTCGGGTGCCATTTTTTCCTTACCCTCAGGCAGCTTACGAAGGCCGCGCTCAAGTTCCTCGGCCTCTTTGCGGAGTTCAGTTGCTTCGTCGAGCCGACCTTCTCGCTGGGCGCGCTGAGCGGCTTCTCTGAACTCGGCAAGTCTTGCTTGTACTTCCTTAATCTGCTCCGCCCTTTCCCGCTGCTCGGGCTCGCGTGCAAATTCCCGCTCAAGCTTTTCGGCCTCTGCCCGAAGATTCTTGGCTTTATCCTTCTCACCCCGCTCTTCGGCTTCACGGACCATTTTCTCTAAGCGACCGAGCTGCTCCTTAAGCTCAATGCGTTTCCCTTCCCCAAGTTCCCGTTGACTTAGCTCAATTTCATTAGCTAACCTATTGGCTTTTTCACGCAACTGGGCTGCTTTGTCATGCTGACCTTCTCGTTCAGCCCGCTCAGCAGCTTCCTTGAGCTCGGCAAGTTCAGCAGGCATTTGTTCCTTTTGGCCTGCTGGAGGCAGCTCAAATTCGCGCTCCATATTCCGCTGAAGATCTTCTGCTTCGGCCATAAACTGCCTGGCTTTCTCTTCGGCCTCACGCGCCATAACACGCAGTTTCTCGACTCGCTCTTTTGTCTGCTCGAACTTGCGCAGCATTGTCAGCTCTTTACCGTCGATAAACCCATCCTTATTCTTGTCAAACTGTTTCTGCACTTCATCTTTTACAGGTATTCTGTCCTGTGCAGTGGAAATGATACCCCAGGATAGCACACTCACGATTGATAAAATCACCATATTTTTATACATAGTCATCTATCTCCTTTCTCCGGTAAAAAAAATCTCGATTAACTTTATAAAGTTGCAGCAACCGCTTTAGACCTGCACCGGCACGACAAATGGCTTGCGGTATGGCCGCGTCAACATCAAATCCGCTTGTGGGTTATTCACAAACTTCTCGGCTTTCGCGTCAAACGCAAGTTTGGGACCGAGCCGATACTTGGCTGTTGCAGCATCCACACCGATTGCCTTGGTGTTCTCCAAGATTGTCATCACGCTGTCGCTGATTGTTTTACTACCGCCCAGGGCCATGGTCTCTGTATTGAAGGGAACCTCCGCACCGAGCCGATAAGAGATATTACCCAGATGGCACAGGGCACTGGATAGATGAGCTTCGAGGATATCGGCGTTTAGTTCTTCCTGCTTGCGGCTGCGCACACAATTGATAAAGTTTTTGAAGTTTCCGCCAGGATAAACGTGATAATCAACACCAGCCAATGGCTCGCTTGTATCTTTGCCTTTGGGACGAAACTTGCCATCGATGATGGCCCCTTCCTCAAGGTAAAACTCATTGGTGACTTTGTTCGGGAATTTGTCGATTTTGCCGACCAGGCCGCGGGTCTCGAATACGATAAGGGTCTGACCGTAATCAAATATAGACAATTCCATATTTGGTGTCTGTCCCTGGTCTTCGAAGTCTGGGCCCTCGACCCACCGCCCGCCCATACTTATAACACTCTCAGGCAGTGTGGCATCTTTGATAGCCCAGCGTGCGATATCCATCTGATGCACCCCCTGGTTGCCTATATCTCCGTTGCCGAAGTCCCAGAACCAGTGCCAGTTGTAGTGTTTTCATGGTAGGGCTGTTCCGGTGCCGGCCCGAGCCAGATATTAAAGTCAAGATACTCCGGCGGCTTTGTGAACGGCTTAAAACCAATGCTCCATCGCGGCTTGCAGCAGTAGCCCTTAGAAACCAAAAGTTTCCCATACTTGCCGCTCTGGACGGCTGCAATCTGTTTGGCCCACTCCTCCTCTGAGCGGCTCTGGGTGCCGTGCTGGACAATCCGTTTGTACTTACGGGCCGCTTCCACACATTTTCGGCCCTCGAACACGTTGTGGCTGCATGGCTTTTCAACATAAACGTCCTTACCCGCCTGGCAGGCCCAAATCGTGGCCAGCGAGTGCCAGTGGTTCGTCGTCGCGATGGATATTGCGTCGATATCCTTGTTTTCGAGCAGCTTGCGAATATCAACGTATGTATCAACCTTCTTGTTCTTGTCCGCGAACGGCTTGGCCCGGCTGGCCAGAACCTTTCTGTCCACATCGCACAGCGCTACTATCCGCACACCGGCCATTTTGCGGAATTCGTCGATGTGCGACCCACCCCGGCCGTTTATGCCGACCACCGCTACGCGAATGTCATCATTGGCCCCTCGCACTCGCGAAAATGGGCTTGCCAGCGCCAGCCCCACTCCCGCAGCCACCGAACCCTTCAAAAAATTTCGACGCGTGATGTGCTGCATTGCTAAGTCCCCTATTACCGTGTTTGTATTTTAATCAAAATGCTTGGCCTGACAAGAAAGCCCAACTGATATTACCGTTTGAGAATCGCAATAATGCACACTATCCAAGAAAACAGAATAACCAAAAACATAAAAAATAGCAAGAGCCAAACTCGAAATATCGGGTGCGGCTATTCCCCCTCTAAACCAGGCGGGTAGAAACCCTGTGGTGCATCTGTTTACCTGATAATTTCTCTTATCGCCCGCGCCACCACATAATCCGGCAGTTTTCCCAGAGCCGGCTGAGTTTCATAGCCGGATATAATACTTTTCTCCGGGAAAGCTCCAACCTCCGCAATCAGCTCCTCTGCTAATGGCCGCAATGTTTCCTCGGTCAGTCCTCTTTCTGCTTTCTCGCTCGCCGCTTCCACTAAAGCCGCGAATTCTGCCCGGCTGTCATACCAGTTAAGTTGCAGCTCCAGTTCAAACGCCTCCTTCGCCCTGCGGCGGTCAAAGAGATATTGAATCCCGATTGGGTTATAGTATTCTATCCGCTCATCCACAAAAGCTATGCACGCGTCCTTGTATGCTGTGTATTTTTCCTCGTCAATCTCATCAGGCCATCGCTTTGCCATTTCCTCTTGCAATAGCACCTCAACTTTTGCGGTTAGAATGTCCTTTTTTGCATCCAGCCGCTCATAAAGCGCCTCATAGTATGCCTTCAAAAGTAGATTAGTCCCGTTCATTTCTTTTTCACCATAGCCGTTATCAACTGCCTTGCCTTTCTATGGCTGATTCTACCATCGAAATCCATCGAACGCCACACCAGCAGCCGATGCCGAATCCGATGCCTCCCAATGCCTCCAATTTAATTGCCAAAACTGTTGACAGACACGGCGGCGATGGTCAGACTATATATCGGTTTGAGCATTATTTTTTCCTGGGAATAGAAAGTTTGCATTAGTTTCTCGGGGGACAAATTATGAAACTTGATGTCGCTCGTGTGGATGTGTGGATTGCCAGTATTGAGGACCATCCCGGCAGCCTCGCCAAAAAACTTGATACACTTGCCAAGGCAGGTGTTGACCTCGAATTTGCTCTCGCCCGCCGCGCGCCGGAAAAGCTCGGAACAGGCGTGGTATTTGCCACACCTATCAAGGGAGCCAGGCAGATAAAGGCCGCCTACGAAGCCGGCTTTGAGAAGGCCGAATCTATTTACTCGCTTCGCATCGTTGCCGTGAACAAACCCGGCGTTGGCGCCAGATTGACTAAACAACTCGGAGACGCAGGCATTAACCTTCGGGGCTTTTCCGGTGTTGCCGCTGGTAATCGCGCGGTCTTTCACCTTGCCTTCGATTCCTCCGCCGATGCCGGCAAAGCAATGCGCCTCATCAGGCAAATCTCCGCAACCCGATGATAGTGCCAGTCCGCTCTTTTACAGCAGTCTGAAAATTATCTCAAAACTGCACCCTGATTCCGCAAAAGGCGGACGAATAATCTCGCCTACGAAGGCCATATCCTTCGCTTCGCTCAGGATGACAATCCATTAAATCAGGTGTAATAAAAAAGTCGTTTTAATGCTACTTCGGCACAAGGAGCTTATTTTTTGCACCCGAAAAAATAGGTCGTCACAAGGATTATACGCAATAAGATTATTTGCTTGTGGGAGCCAGAACTGCTATTATATTACTCTTTATAAAAAGCGAAGCACTGTGTTTTGCAGCTCGAACAATGAACGAAGGACAACGAAAAAACGACGAAATTAGGGCTTATAAGACTTGAGCTTGACGAGACTATATACCGGTGTTTTAGCTGATTTTAACCCATTGCTCCCCATCATATCGAGGCCTATATTTACCTTCTCCGTAGGGCGATGGGAGGTGGCTATAAGCAACCATATGTTCACAGTTACCATTGCAATGTTACTGCTGCTGGTCAGCATGCCTCTGGCAACAAGGTCGAGAAAACCGGTTCCGAGGGGGCTGCAAAATTTGGTTGAATCGGTATGCGTGTTTCTAAGAGAGCAACTGGCTATGCCCATCCTGCACGAGCGGACCGACCGGTATATCGGATTTGTCTGGACGGTGTTCTTCTTTGTTTTGAGCCTTAATCTGCTGGGGATGGTTCCAATCGAGCAGACCGTTGTTTTGCTGACCGGGAAGGAGAATTCCCCTGGAGGTCCTGCCACAGCAAACATCTGGGTTACCGGCGCAATGGCAATAATTGCGTTTTTTATGACCCATATATCCGGCATTAAGGAGCAGGGATTCTGGCATTACATTGTTAATCTTGCGCCGCCTGTGCCCTGGTGGTTAAAGCCGTTTATATATTTGCTGGAAATAATAAGCTCATTTGTCAAACCGTTTACTCTGGCAATCCGACTTTTTGCGAATATGATTGCCGGACACATGGTGCTTGCTTCACTGCTTGGCCTGATACTTATTTTCAAAAGCTACGGCGTTGCGGTTGCGTCAGTGCTGGGCGTTGTGGCGCTGTCATTCATTGAGCTGCTTATAGCGTTTTTGCAGGCGTATGTATTTACGCTTTTGTCCACTCTTTATATAGGACTTTCTACTGCACCGGAACATTAGGAACATTTTTTTGGAGGTCTAAAAGACAATGGTTGGTTTAACAGGTAGTATGTTGGCTGCGGCTATCGAGGGTTCGGCTTGGGCGATTGTGGCAGCAGTGGTAAGCTGCGCCGTAATAATTGTCGGTGCAAGCTTCGGCCTGGCTACTATCGGCGGCAAGGCGGTCGAGGCCATAGCCCGACAGCCCGAGGCAGGGGCACGTATATTCCTGTCTATGATTATCGCGGCTGCAATGGTTGAAGGTTTTACCTTTTTTTCGCTGCTGATTTGCTTTATGACTGTTTTCTGGCTGCGTCAATAGCCACAAAAGGTTCCAGGCATAAATGAGAACATTAACGATAATATTGATAATTCTGTCAGTATGTGTGGCTGCTCTGCCTTCTGAAACCACCCCTGTGTCCTCTGTCGAAGACAAAAACGTGGAGACCGAAAGAGGTATCTTTAGCGGCTCCTTTGCCGATGCGATATGGACAGTGGCGGCTTTTGTGGTGCTGCTGATAGTGCTGGGGAAACTCGCCTGGAGGCCGATGCTTAACGCCCTTAAGGATAGAGAGCAGCATATAAAACAGCAGTTAGATGGTGCGGAGAATAAACGCAAACAGGCAGAGGCGATGCTTGATGATTACAAGCAGCAGGGTCTGCAGGTAATTGAAAAGGCAACCGAGCATGCTCAGCAACAGGAAAAGGCGATTGTTGAGAAAGCCACTCAGGAAGTAATTGCGATGAAGCGCAAAGCCCAGGCCGATATTGAGTATTCCCGGCTCGCGGCAACACAGCAATTGTGGGACCAGGCAGGGGATATGCTGTTGTCAATTAGCAGCGAAATCCTGGGACGAGCAATCACGCACGAGGATAATCAGCAGCTCATCTGCGAAGCCATCGAAAAATTCAAAGACGAACAATCAGGTACGCAAGTATGAATGTAATTGATTCCGCAGTTCATTTAGCAGATATCTATGCACGTGCACTTTTTGAGCTTGCCCGCCAGGCGCACGGTGGGCTTGCCGAGCGCTCAAAGGCGGTTAACGCTATCAAAGATGACCTGGATATTGTGCAGGATATAAGCGTTCAGGAGGAGAACTTTGGGGCTTTGATGACATCACCATATTTCGCTCCCGAGCACAAACAGCAAATGCTGCTAAAGATTTTTTCGGGGAAACTCAGTGATTTGACAGTAGATTTCTTGAGGGTGGTTATCCGGCACGACCGTATGATTTTTTTACCGAGGATTATCAGTAGATTCGGCGAGCTTTGGGAAGCTCACCACGGCTACAAAATTGTCCAGGTTACCGTTTCTAAAGCGATGAATGACCAGCAGACCGGAGAGCTTTCTACAAATATAGCAAATGCGATGAACAGCAAGGTTAAGCTGCAGATAGGTATTAATCCATCGATTATGGGAGGAATAATTATCCGTTACGGCGACAGGGTTATTGATAACTCAATCAGAGGCCGGCTTCGGCGCGCAGTCAATATAATAATGAGCAAACAGGAAAAGCAGGAAAAAATCGATGAAGTTTGATGTAAGCGAAATAGTCAGCATTCTTAAGCAGGAAATAAGTCAGTATAAAAACAAGCTCGACGTTTCGACAATTGGGCGAGTGGTCGAGGTGGGTGACGGTATCGCACGCATTTATGGGCTTGACGGTGCTATGGCCAACGAAATGCTTCAGTTTGAGAATGATGTTCGCGGGGAAGTATTTAACCTTGAGGAGGATTCTATCGGCGCGGTCATTTACGGTGACTACACGAAAGTTAAGGAGGGCTCCGATGTCCGTTCGACCGGTCGATTGCTTTCCATTCCGGTTGGCTATGAGCTCCTGGGGAGGGTAGTTAATCCTCTTTGCGAGCCGGTTGACGGAGGACCGGTTATCAAAACGCCCGCCGTCAGGTTTATTGAGTCCGATGCGCCCGGAATAGCCCAGCGTCAGCCGGTCAGGCAGCCGCTTCAGACCGGAATCAAAAGTATTGACTCGATGATTCCAATCGGGCGCGGTCAGCGTGAGCTGATTATCGGCGACCGCAAAACCGGCAAAACAGCCATCGTCCTCGATACTATGATAAATCAAAGAGACAAAGATGTAATCTGTGTTTACGTAGCTGTCGGCCAGAAGGAATCAACCATTGCTGAAGTAGTTGAGACCCTGCGAAAATACAATGCGATGGATTACACAACCGTAATCGCCACCTCAGCGGCAGATAGCGCCCCGATGCAATACATCGCTCCTTATGCCGGCTGTGCGCTTGCCGAGTATTTTATGTATGAGCATCACCGCGATACTTTGTGTGTTTATGATGATTTGAGCAAGCACGCCGTCGCATATCGACAGTTGAGTCTGCTGCTTCGCCGGCCCCCCGGTCGCGAGGCATATCCAGGCGACATTTTTTATCTTCACAGCCGACTGCTCGAGCGCAGCGCCAAACTTTCCGACAGTTTTGGCGGCGGGTCGCTGACAGCACTGCCGATTGTTGAAACACTTGAGGGACAAATCTCATCATATATTCCGACAAATGTTATTTCGATTACCGACGGTCAGATATATCTGCTGAGGGACTTGTTTCACGCCGGAATAAGGCCGGCCATTGACGTCGGTATAAGTGTCAGCCGTGTCGGCGGCGACGCCCAGGTGGAGGCAATGAAAAAAGTTGCTGCCAAGCTCCGGCTGGACCTGGCAGCGTATAATGAGTTAAAGGAATTTGCCCGGCTCGGAACAGAGCTTGACCGGGCAGCCCAGTTTCAGCTCGACAGAGGCAGCCGGATGGTCGAACTGCTCAAGCAGCCGCAATTTTCACCGATGACGGTCGGCGAGCAGGTGATTACGATTTTTGCCGGCTCGAGCGGCCTGCTTGACGATATAGCCGTTGAGACTGTCGGTCAGCTTGTAACCTCTTTTTTGCAGTGGCTTGCGAAAGAGCATATCGACTACATCAATGAGATTAACACTACTAAAAAGTTGAGCGACCATCTGGTTGAAAAACTGACCGAGGCAATAAAAACCCATAAAAGCCACCACAAATCACAGTCCTGATTCAATAATGCCGGGAACACGACAGATACTTCAGCGATTAAGGGCGGTAGAAAACATCGGCAGGGTGACCCGAACGATGGAAATGATTTCCACCGCCAAATACAGGGCCTATCACAATAGACGCACGGCAGTCGTTGACTATCATGATGCTCTTGCGCGAGCCGGGTATCTTCTTGTCACTCCGCAGGTGCCGATTGAGCATCCGCTTTTGAAAGAGAATTCGTCAGGCCGCACGGCTATCCTGGCCATCGGCTCCACCAGAGGATTTTGCGGCTCATACAATGATTATATCTGCCGGCTTGTAGAGGTGCATATCAATGCAGCCCGCCGGGCCGGCAGGAAGCTGGATATTTATGCGCCTGCCCGCCGGCTGATTGCTATGTTCAATTATCGGGGCATAGTGCCGACAAAGGTTTATCATAACGTTGACGAGATACCATCCAATACACAGATCGATGAAATAGCCGGCGATTTCATCGAGCAATATACCAACGGCTCGCTGGACTATTTCGGCGTCGTATATATGCGGTATTACTCAACAGCAAGCCAGCGAGCACAGACATTGACCATTTTGCCGCTGACAGAGCTGATAGACGATTTGACCACACGAGCAACGGTTATATGGCCCTGGGAGCTGTCGTTTGAAGATTTTTATCTGTCTCCTTCGGGCAACGAAGTTATTGAAGGTCTTGCCCGGATGATAATACGTTCGTCCATAGAGGCCTGTTTTATGGATGCTGCGCTGAGCGAACATGTCGCAAGAATGCTGGCGATGAGAAATGCGACCGACAACGCGATGGAAATGATAAAGGAACTGACCAATGAATACAATCGTGCACGACAGGGCCAGATAACAGGAGAATTGCTCGATATAATTGGTGGAAGCGAGGCGACACAATGAACAAAGGTAAACTCGTCCAGATAATAGGGAGCGTTTTTGATGCCAGGTTTGAGCCGGAGCAGGTCCCTGCGGTGTATAACGCTCTGGAAGTACGGGGCGATTTGGGCAGCGGCAGAACAAAACTCTATGGAGAAGTCCAGCAGCATTTGGGCGGCGGGAGAATACGAGCCATCTCATTGGGCAGCACAATGGGACTTCGCAGGGGTATAGACGTCTATGACACGGGTATGCCGCTTATGGTGCCGGTGGGACCGGAGTTGCTGGGCAGAGTCATTAATCTTCTGGGCGAAAGTATTGACCAGCGAGGCCCAATTGAAACAAAAACCAGAAGGCCGATACATCATGACCCGCCTAAGCTGACGGACCTGTCACCGAAAGCCGAGGTATTTGAAACCGGTATAAAGGTAATTGATTTGCTTTGTCCGTTCGTGCGCGGCGGCAAAACGGGTCTGTTTGGCGGCGCAGGAGTCGGCAAAACGGTGATTATTCAGGAGCTTATCGCAAGAATCGCAACCAAGCACGGCGGATACTCTGTCTTCGCAGGAGTCGGAGAACGCACTCGCGAAGGTAATGACCTGTGGCTTGAGATGCAGCGAACTCGCATCGGTGACAGCGGCGATACCGTTCTGAACCATACGTGCCTTGTGTTTGGCCAGATGAATGAGCCGCCGGGAGCCCGTCTGAGAGTCGCTCTTACCGCGATGACGCAGGCAGAATATTTCTGCGAAAGCGGTGTCGGCGATACCTTGCTTTTTATAGATAATATATTCCGCTTCTCCCAGGCCGGCTCCGAAGTCTCGGCGTTGTTGGGACGAATTCCGTCCGCGGTGGGTTATCAGCCGACGCTGGCGACTGAAATGGGGCAGTTGCAGGAGCGAATCGCATCCACACGGCGCGGCTCAATCACATCCGTGCAGGCAATTTTTGTGCCTGCCGATGACCTGACCGACCCGGCGCCGGCAACCACATTTGCTCATCTGGACTCTTTCGTTGTGCTCAAACGCTCCATCACGCAAAAGGGAATTTATCCGGCGGTTGACCCGCTTGAAAGCACATCCCGAATACTCGACCCCAACATTGTCGGCCAGAATCATTATAATGTTGCCAAGACGGTGCTTGAATACTTGCAGAGGTATAAGGACCTTCAGGATATTATTGCAATCCTGGGGGTCGGCGAATTGAGTAAGCAGGACCAGACAATAGTCGCGCGGGCCAGAAAACTCGAGCGGTTCTTCTCCCAGCCGTTTATAGTTACGCGGCAATTCACCGGTCTTGAGGGTAAGTATGTGGACAGACCAGATACGGTCGAAAGCTGCAAACAAATCTGCGAAGGCAAGTGTGACAATTTGCCGGAAGAGGCCTTTATGTATGTTGGCACTGTTGAAGATGCCACTCAAAAAGCTACAACCCTCGCAGCACGACATGGGAAATAGTTATGGCGTCAACCACAAACCGAATATTTCACTGTGTTGTAATAGCGCCTGCAGGACGGCTGCTCGACTGTAAGACCGCCTCGGTTGTGTTCCCTGCCCACGATGGCCAGGTTGGCGTGCTGTATAATCATATGCCTATGTTTTGTGAGCTTGGGCTGGGTATTATGGAGGTTGCCTGTGTCCAGCCGGATAAGATTGCACAAGGGGACTTATCCGCCGGCCGTTCGGCGGATAAAACTCGCCTGCTTATTGACGGCGGCTTCGCACTGATTAGCTCCAATCTAATTACAATAATAGCATCGGATGCAATCTATGGCCGTGACCTGGAAAAAGAAAAGATTGAGCAAATGCTGGAAAAATCCAGGAAGAAATTAGCCGGCGGCGCCCTTACCCCCGAGCTCCGTCAGCATGAAGTCAGAAAGAATGTCCTTCTGGCGAGCTTGTGAAATCCGTTGACCTGGCTCCGGACGGGAAGGCACATTTTCCTGCCATAACTTATTTTCCTTAATTCACTTTTGACAATCAATTCCTGGGGGTTTGTCGTTATCCTGATTGCTTTTGTGGGTCAAGTTCCGCACTCTCCCTTTTCCCGGAAGATTTATTTGACTTTGTGGGCGTTTTATGCCATAATAAACAAAAGTTCATAAATCGAGCCTTTTAGTGGAAATACTGCTTAAGGAAAGGGGAAAAAATGAAAACGAAAATAGTGGGGATAGTTACAGCGGCTATGGTTCTAATTTTGGGCTTTGCTGGAATGGCGAAAGCTACGATTGTTGATGTCAGCGTAGCAACGAACAAGCCGGTCTATGAATTAGGTGAGGATGTAGTAGTATTTGTAATTGCATACAATCCGAATCCGGAACCAATAACATTAACCGGAGGTTTTTATTTTACCTCATACATAATGGATGGGGTTTATGACTGGGCTGAAGGCCGGAGCGCACCCCAAGTAATTGTGCATGTAACAATCAATCCACGGGATTCTGTTACATGGGATTTGACCCATGGTTCCTACGAAATGCAAGAATATCCTCTAACTGTAGGGATGCATACGGTTGTTGGTGAGGTTTTAGCGGTCGAACTTATTGGAGATGGGAAAAGTACACCTGTTGAGTTTGAGGTTATCCCTGAACCCTCAACGATTTTGCTTATCGTCATAGGGTTTGTTGCAGTTCGAACAAGAAACCACAGACCATCTCTTCGATAGGAATGGCTGGAATAGACAATCAATTATTAATTAAGGAAGGAGTCTCTCATGTCTAATAAAATTGCAGTTTCACTATGTATCGTCTATTTGTCCGTATTCAGTTTGTCCAGCTTTGCATCTGATACAGAATATAAACCCGGAGAATTAATCGTGCGCTTTGCACCAAAAGAAGACGGCAAACAGCGGACACTGGCTGAAAAAAACGAGGTTCTGGCTTTGCTCAAGGGAGGAACTGTCAAACATTCATACAAACTGGTGCCTGGTTTGACCTTGGTAAAACTTCCTGAAAATGCGTCAGTAGAAAAATCTCTTCCAGCTTTTCGCTCCGCTGGCAAGGTTCTATATGCTGAGCCGAACTACAAAATCAGGCTTTTATCAACACTGCCGAACGATCCAAGATTTAATGAACTTTGGAGTTTGCACAATACCGGCCAGACAGGTGGGACGCCAGACGCTGATATTGATGCACCTGAGGCGTGGGACATAACTACTGACAGCGATATCATAGTAGCGGTTCTGGACACAGGAATTGATTACTCCCATCCTGACCTGGCAGCGAATACGTGGAACAACTCGGGAGAGATTCCCGGCAATGGAATCGACGATGATGGCAATGGTTATGTGGATGACATTCGTGGTTGGGATTTTGCCGATGGGGACAACGATCCGAAGGATTACTACTTCCATGGTACGCACTGTGCAGGGACAATCGGCGCTGTAGGAAACAATAGCGAGGGTGTTACAGGGGTTTGTTGGAATGTCAAGATTATGAATTTGAAGATATTCCCCAATTATGGAGAAGAGTGGTTTATCAGCGGTGCGATTGCTGCGATAGAATATGGTGTTGACAACGGAGCGAGTGTTTTAAGCAACTCTTGGGGTGGTGGCCCTTACAGCCAGTCGCTTAAGGACGAGATTGAGGCGGCAGATGCCAATGGTGTTCTTTTTGTCGTTGCGGCTGGTAACAACTACGGGAACAATAACGATACGTATCCATTTTATCCAGCGAGTTATAATTGTGAGAACATTATTGCGGTATTGTCCACTGACCAATACGATGCGATGTCGTATTTTTCTAACTACGGGCCGAGTTCCGTTGACCTTGGTGCACCAGGCAGTGACATTCTGAGTACATTTCCGACATATATGACTGATGCCATGTCCTATTATGGGTTCTCAACTGATTACGAAACTATAAGCGGCACATCGATGGCGACACCACACGTTGCTGGGGCCTGTGCACTTGTCTGGTCGATGAATTCCTACCTAAGCCATTTACAGGTGAAAGATATTATTCTTAACTCGGTTGACCAGATACCGGCATTGGACGGGCTTTGTGTTAGCGATGGTCGGCTTAATCTCTACAATGCAGTCCTTGAGGCCTCAAAGAACGAGCAAATCCTCCATAAGGTTGACGACATTGAGGATTGTGTTTCTCCGGATAACCCAAATAAGGATGAGATAACCTACACAATTTATTACGCCAATCCACCAGTCGGCCCCAACTATATCGGAACACTCACCGATGTGAACATCATCGATTATCTGCCAGATGAGGTCGAGCCTATTAATCCCTTTGACCCCAATTATGACTCTGTGTCTCGCACATACAGATGGAACATCGGGACGCTTTCGCCGGATGCCAACGGCACGTTTACACTCACCGTGCAGGTCAATGAACTTGCTGAGCCTATGGGGACTATCACCAATCGGTGCATCCTTCGGTCCAATGAATATCATCCTGTTTTCGCTACTGAGATTACTGATGTGAACTTCTGGAAGCCGCCGGTTATCTACGTTGATGCAAATGCAACAGGTCCTAACAACGGTATGTCGTGGAAAAATGCTTTCAGAGACCTGCAGGATGCCCTTGAAAGGGCAAGCGCCGGCTGCGGCAGTGAAATATGGGTTGCTGCAGGGACATACCGGCCTTCGAAAAGAACGGATCCTAACTCCTATTCCGCTACCTTTCAATTAGTTGACGGCGTGCCAATTTACGGCGGATTCGCCGGAAACGAAATCGTCCGTGAGCAACGCAACTACGTTACAAACCAGACCATTCTCAATGGCGACTTAAATAATGACGGGTATAACGATGGCACCAGCGACGCTCGGCACGTGGTAACAGCATCGAACGTCGGAGCGGCAACTATTATCGACGGCTTTATAGTAACAAAGGGCGATTGGTCGGGTATCTATTCTACTAATGGCGGTTCACCGACCATTACTCACAACACACTCAAAGCGAACAACTACGATGGAGTATATTGTAACGGCGCCTCACCAACCATCATGCACAACACGATACAGCAAAACGACTGGTATGGCATAGGTTGTGACGATAACTCCTCTCCTGATATCAAAGCTTGTTTGATTCAAAACAATGCCTCTGGAATAGGTTGTGGCAGTTCTGTTGTTCTGACAGTTACTGACTGCATCATCGCAGATAACGACAATCACGGGATCTATGGTGATGTTTATGGTGTTTATGGTGGTCTTAATTCCCAGCTAACAGTCTCTAATAGCATAATTCGCTTCAATGGTTACCATGGGATATATCTTGACTGTATGTTGTCCACAACGATAAGGAACAACTGGATACACAACAACGGTTGCGGAATTTACATTACCGGTCAAAGTGTTCAACCTCTGGTCAGGAATAACACTATAGTTCACAATACCGGCTATGGGATATACCGTGACTACTTTGCTCCTGAACCTAATATTAGTAACTGTATTATCTGGGAAAACGGCGCAGGCCAGTTATATAACTGCAGCGCAACTTACTCACGCACCACTGACCCTAACTTTATGAATCCGGATGACCCGAACGATTTGCATATAGACGTAAATTCGCCCTGTAAGAATGCTGGCAATCCCAACAGCAACTATGACGGCGAAACCGACATCGACGGCGAAGGTCGTGTCAAATATGGTCAGGTAGATATCGGAGGCGACGAATATTATCTGAGTCCTGCTGATTTCGATGACGACCTGACTGTGAATTTTTTTGACTACGCCCTTTTTGCGAATGTCTGGCAAAGCAACGACCCCGGTTTCAGCCTCGACGGCGATAATGATGTCGATTACAACGACCTTGCCCTTTTCTGTGAAGATTGGCTGTGGCAGGCCGGCTGGGCAAAAAGCTTTACCTGCGGCGCCGGCCAGAGTATGATTCAAACTATGGCTACCGGTTTCGCTCCGGCGGCGGTCTCTTATCCATCTGTTCTGGCAGAGCAGCCGATAGAGAAGGTCGAGCCCATTAAAATCGAACAAATGATAAAATGGCTTGAGGAACTCTGGCTCGACCCGGAAGTGCGAAAGCTCATAGACAAAGATACGTGGCTTAAGTTCATTGAATCGGTAAAAGAGGAACTGTAGAGTTTATTGGCTTTTCCGCCATAATCGGCATATGTGCCCATTGCTTGCAGCAGAAGAGTCTGCTAAAATAGTATTATGGGGAAGTATCCTGTATTTCTTGAATTGGCAGGCAGGCGGACGGTCGTGGTAGGCGGCGGAGCCGTAGCCGTTCGCAAGGCGCAATCCCTGCTGGCAGCAGGGGCACGCCTGGTGGTCGTAGCCGACCGTATCGGCGATATGATGATGGCACTGTGCGCAGACAGCAACGCTGAGTTGATAAAATCAAGGTATTCCAAAGACTATCTTGTCGGGGCGGTTCTTGCCATAGCCGCAACCAACGACCCCCAGCTCAACAGAAAGATTCACAAGGACTGCCAGGAGCTGGAGATTTTATGCAATGTCGTCGATGAGCCGCAGCTTTGTGATTTTTTTGTGCCGGCTGTTGTGAGGCGAGGCGACCTGCAGATAGCCATCGGCACGGAAGGCGATTGCCCTGCTTACGCCGGTCATATAAGAAAAAAGCTGGAGAAGATTTTCACCGACAAACATGGCGAATTTTTGGCAGAGCTGGAAACAGCTCGAAAATGGATTTTCAAAGACGTGCCGAACCCCGCTGACCGTAAAACGCTGGTAGGGCAATTAGCGGACGATAAATCGTTTGAATACTTCCTTCAGAACGGCGCCGAGGCCTGGCGTAGTTATGCTGAAAAAATCAGGCAGGATTACCTCTCCGGAATCAAAATTCAATAGTCCGGCGATTGGTCTTGATTTCCTGGTCTTAATTCATCTTCTATGGTCGCGGGTTCTTCTATTTGAGAACAGGCCTTGATACCATAAAAGAGGAATCCCATTGCCGCCAGAAAGAACCATAAACCAGCCAATGGAAGTTTCACGGAAGCACATTCAAAAACGGTTCTGACAATGATGCAGGGTGTTACCGCTGTTACCGCCAGGCGGAGAAGAGCAGGATAAGACAATTTCGTTTTGCACCACGCGGCAAAAAGCAGTCCGATTGCCGCATAGATAAGAGATTGAATAATCCGAAAAATAAAAGAGCCCAAAAGAGCAAAAGGATAGAGAAACGGAACCAATATTTTTTTTGCAGTGTTCAACCATCCCGTTATTTTATCCTGGTCCAGAACGAAATGTTGCACATTTGTGAGGTCGTATGTTCGGGATTCTGATTTGCTTTGACGCGATATCAGCTTGGTCTTTGTCAATAAGACAAACGCACCAGTGTTATCCAAAGACTGGATTTGCCCCGTAGTATCAATTATGGCGATAACCTCATTGCTATCAGGGGCTTTAATATAATAGGGCTGCGGCTGGTCGATGTGAACCTCGCCTTTTTCAACGGTGATTTTGGGGACCTGGTTAATAAATGGCGGTAACTGTTCGTCGATAAAATTCGACAAGCTCCTTTGAATCTTAAACATTCGGGGAACCGTGCAAATTGCCAAAAGCAAAAATAGATACCCGAACCCTACCCCCTTCCAGTTCAAGCCGACATCTCGATATAATTCCCTGGAGAAGAAGGACAACAGCGGCAGATGGATAATGGAAAATTTCTTCAAGCCGGATGTTCCTTACAAGCGGCCTATCAGGCCTCGATTTTGTCGATTGTTACCCGCAAGAACTTCTGGCGATGACCGACCCGCTTTTTGCTGCTCTTGCGTCTGCGAAAGTGCATCGGATAAAGCTTCTTGCCCTTTACGACCCCTTCCTGTGCCGTGGTCTTAAATGACGCGATAACCTTTGCCCCTTCTACGAGAGGTGAGCCGATTTTGACCTTTTCGCCGTCGCTTACGAGCAGAACTTTATTTAGCTCAATCGTTTTGGCATCCGGTTTGACTTCGGTCAGTTCAATATCTAAACGCTCGCCCTCGGCGACCTTATATTGTTTTCCACCTTGTTCAATTATCGCATACACTGCAAAAACTCCTGATTTTAACATTCAAAAATTACAATAGAGGTGGTATTCTACGCGTTCAGACTTTTTTTGTAAAGCAAATTACCGGATATTTTTGTATTCTATTTGATGGGAATTGAGAATTTAGAATTTGCCACAGACCCAAGGTTAGAAACAATGAACTACGAACCACGCAATACGAGATACGAACTATGCAGATAGCAATGATACAGGACAAAATCGTCCCTCTGGACAAGCTCGAGCCGGTTTATCTTGACAGAGGCATATTTTTTGGGGATGGGGTTTATGAAGTCCTCCGAAGTTACAACGGCAAAATCTTTGCGCTCGAGGAGCACCTGCAGAGGTTTGCCAACAGTTTAGCCGGTGTCGGAATAGCCGGCGTGGATATTGGTCAGATTCACTCTCGTGTTCTTATGGCTTTTGACGCTGCGGGCTTTCCCAATGCCAAGATATATTTTCACATAACTCGCGGCTCCGGTCCGCGAGACCACGTCGGCGAGGCCGACTTAAAGCCCAATTTCTTTCTGACTGTCACCGAGTTGGGCGATGACACCCAAATAAAGACTAAGGGCATCGCAGTATCGACCCATCCGGATTGGCGGTGGAAAAGATGTGATATAAAGTCACTGAATCTGTTAGCCAACGTTCTTGCTCATCGTGATGCCGCCCGGAAGGGCTGCGATGAGGCGATACTTGTCGATGAGCAGGGCTTTATAACCGAAGGGTCCAGCTCGGCATTCTTTGCAATCTTCGGACGGACACTACAAACCGCCCCGCTTACGGCCAATATCTTACCTTCGATTACCCGTAAGTTTGTTATCAAAGCAGCCGAAAATATCGAGTTGGAAATAATCGAAAAATCTTTGACACCTCAGCAGGCAAACCGCTCGGATGAGCTTTTTATCGCCGTAACCACTAAAGATATTGTTCCCGTGGTGAAATTCGATGGCAGGTCAATCGGCGATGGCACGCCCGGCAAATATACGAAATCGCTTATCCAGGAATTTCGCAAGTTCACACAATAAGGTTTTTATTGACGTCTTCGCAAAATGGCTCTCTCTAATACCCTATCCTTTGAAGAAAAGCACAAACGCTACGGCACAGGCAATCGTTAGCGCGCAGGGCACAAGGAAAATCGGACGCCATTGGAACTTGCCTTCCTTCTTGAAGAAATCCATTACAGCGCCGGTAATCTGCGTGCCGATAAAGCTGCCAAGCCCCAGCGTAACCATTACTATAAGTATCTGTGCAGAACCTTTAATGTCCGCAGGGGCCACTTCATCAACATATTGCGTGCCGACAAAGAAAAAGAAGGTATATCCTACACCGTGAAGAGCCAGTGATGAAATAACCAGCCATAAGGGCTTCATCATAGCAAAAATGATATATCTTGCCGGCCAGGCGATTACGCCGATAGCCAGCGCCCAGCGGAAACCGATATTAGGCAGCAGCAACGGCAGCAGGACCACCATACCAAAAATCTCTGCCACCTGAGCAATAGACATTACGGCGGGGACATTTCTGGACTGAACTCCCAAATCCTCGAGGAACGGAGCTGTCGGCACAAAGTAAAATTGCAATTGTGTTGTAACGACGAAGGAAATGATAAGGAATATCAAGAAGTTGGGGTCGCCAAGCATTTTGAAGGCGGCGACGAAGGCCAGCGGGTCGCTGGGCTGCCTGGAAGGCGGTGTATGCGGCAGAAAGAAGCAGAAAACGCCCATTACCAGTGATAGAATCCCTGCGAGCACCAAAGCATCGGAGCCGGTAACTTTCAGCTTGCCGGAGCGCCGCCAAAGGGCAAGACCGACACCGGCTACTATCCAGCCGATTGACCCCCAGACGCGTATCCAGCCCTGAACCGCCCGGCTGGTTTCGTGGGTGAACATAACCGAATTGGTCAGGCCCATAGTCGGCGCATAAAGCAAGGCGTAAAGTCCCATCAGGCCGAGTAAAGGCCAGAATTTTTTCTTTTTTGCAGCCAGCAGTAGGACAATACCTCCTGCGAGCTGGACTACAACCAGGAACTTTTCGGCAGGGACCCAGCGGTCGGCGATTTGTCCTCCGGTGAATAAGGCAACGATGCAGCCCAGCCACAGGGTGGCATAAACCCAGCCGGTCTGCTTGCCGGTTAATTTCAGAGGACCAACCAGGTGCGACGCCAGGACCGGGAACCATGCTCCCCAAATAGCATACTCCAGAAACATCATTAAGCTCAAGCTAATATATAATTGCCAGCTCATTTTGTTCTCCTTAACTTTAATTTGCCTTTTTATCCCTTAAAACCTTGCAGCCGTTCTGCTGCGAGCTTTATATCACCGAAGCGGTCGTCTCCTGCCTCACGCTCAATCGCCAGAACCCCGCTAAATCCGATTTCTTTTAGCGTCTTCAAAAATTTCTCACTTCCCACCTCGCCGTCACCCCAGGGCACCTCCATCCCCCAGGTGCCCGGCTGCTTTGTCCGAATCGCATCCTTAATGTGAATATGCCTGACCCACCGTGCCAACACCCGCACTGCCTCGATTGGGTTTCCTTTATCGTAAAGAATCATATTCGCAGGGTCAAAATTTACCACTATCGCCGGGTGATTTAGCTTCTCGAGAAAACCCCGCAGCTCCTCTGCCGTTTCCTGGCCTGTTTCAAGCAGAAGCGTAAGGTTCTTTTTGCCTGCGGCATCGGCAAGTGTCCTGATTCGGTCATAAAACTTCTTTGCGTACGCCGGGTTAGTTTCATCGATAAATCCGGCGTGCATTGACAGGTTCTTTACCCCTAATTTTACCGTTACCTCCACTGCACCGATGAACAATTTGCGGTTCTGCTCCCAGTCCTTGTCCGGTGCAATTCCCCCTGTCTTCTTTATGCTCTCCAGAGTCGAATAGTCTTCCTGCGGAAAATCTATCATCGTGCTGCTTATAATCCAGTCCTGCCTCTCGATGGCAGCTAACACTCCGGCATTTTCCACGGCAGGTCTTATGCCTAAGTGCACGTGCTCAAGGCCAAGCTTCTTCATTGCATCGGCGACGCCTGCAATATCCGTCCGCAGCGACCAGCTGCAAACCCCTATCGGCCAATTCTTGCATTTCATTGTGCGGTTCTCCGATTGATATATCTTTTATTTGATTGCCACTTTTCTTGTAATCTTCGCAGATTTCTTTTCTGCCTCTACGATTTTAACCGAATCCCGTGATTGTTGTAAGGTGGTTACCGGCTCAACTTTCTCGCCGCGTATAAGGTTGGCGAAATATTCTGTCTGGCGCGAGTAACCATCGCCTTTTTCGACCTGCGGCGTAAATGCCTCCCCTTCAGCCGGATAAACCATAAACATCGGTTTCCGCGTCAGGTCATAAACAATCGTCGCCTTCTCCAGAGCGATGTTAAAGCTCATCTCAAATCCAAATTTCGGCATCATTGCCCAGCCGCCCTCCGCTGTTACTACCTTATCATCATCATACAGATACTGTGTTACTATATGCAACAGTTCTCCAGTATCGGCCTTAGCTCCAAAGCTGCAAACCGCACGCGGCACCCCAAATAGATACTGCACATAATCAGTGTCGTGGATGTGCAGGTCCAGTGCCACGCCCCCGCTCCGCTTTTCGTCCATAAACCAGTTATCTATGCTCCATCCCGGCGCAGAGCCGAGTCGCTGAAACATCGCTGCAACAACTTTGCCATATTTACCGCTGTCAACTATCTTTTTGGCCTCGGCATATTCAGGCCAGAACCGTACACAATGCCCTATTTGCAGCACTTTCCCGCTGCGATTAGCCGCCCTTATCATCCGGTCGCAATCCTTTACATTTAGCGCCATCGGCTTCTCGCAAAGAACGTGAACCCCTGTCTTCAGCGCCTTTATGGAATTGTCCGCGTGCAGATAGGTCGGCAAAGTAATCGAAACCGCATCTAACTTTGCGCTTTTGAGCATCTGCTCGAAATCCGTATATAACTCTATGCCGCCAAAATCAACTGCTCTTTCTGCTCCTTCGATATTTCCTACCGCTCTTTTCGTATCTTCAATTATGTTCGGATTTACGTCGCAGATTGCGGCAACCTCCGCACCATTTATGGCCTTCCAGCACCTGTAGTGCATCCTGCCCATAAACCCAAATCCCACAATGCCTACTCTCAGCATATTCGTAATCCTCTATTCTTTCCTCGCTATAAACAGGTCCTTTGCTTCGTTATGTAAATGGGTAATTGGCCTTGTTCTCTATAAGGCCGGCATTTTACCAGAATCAGCAACATCCTCAAGCCCATTTCTCTAATTTGTGAAAGATAATCTCTGCATCAAGCATAAGCTGTCATTGAACCGTGATAGCTGCGTCACCAAACCCTATCAGACTTAAAGATTGGAAAAAAGTGCGTGAATATCCGGGCCCCATCACTTACAATTTATCCAGTTTGATTTAACAAAGACCGATTTGTTAAGGCGAAACTTATGACCCCGAAGGAGCGGATTTATGCGATTTTGAAGGGGGATTCTTACGACCGTCCAGCCGTCACCCCCATTTTTATGGCCTGGTCTGCCAATTTCATCGGGCACAGCTACAAGGATTATTACCTGGATGGAGATGTCCTGGTGGAGGCCCAGCTTGCGGTTGCCGGCGCATTCAATCTCGACCAGGTCAGCGCCATAAGCGACCCCTGGCGAGAAGCATCCGCCTACGGGATGGAATTTGAGTATCCCGAGGATGGCGTTGGAAAGCCCAAAGATGTTTTGATAAAAACACGCGATGACATATCAAAATTGAGGCCGTTTGATATCGAAAATGCCCCGCGAACCAAACAGCGGATTGAAAGTGTCCGCAAAATGGCCGCCCGCGTTGGTCAAACTCACAGCGTGCTGGGCTGGGTGGAAGGCCCGCTGGCAGAATATGCAGACCTGCGGGGCCTCGAAAATACTCTGCTGGACCTGATAGATAGCCCGCAAGTCTTTATGGAAGCCGGCGAAATTATTATTCGCAATGAAATTGCATTTGCCATTGCGCAGGTCAAGGCAGGTGCGGATATGATTGGCATCGGCGATTCCGCCGCCAGTTTGATATCACCGACGATGTATAAGGAATATGTTTTGCCTCTTGAGCAAAAGCAGATAGCCGCCATTCACAACGCCGGCGCCGCCGTAAAGCTGCATATTTGTGGCAACATAAAAAATGCTATTTCCTATATCGCCCAGACCGGTGCGGACATTATAGATGTTGACTGGATGGTCCCTCTAACCGACGCCAGAAAAATTGTCGGGCCGGATATTACATTGTGCGGCAATTTCGACCCATCGGGCGTTTTATTACAGGGTAGTCCCAGAGATGTCGCCGAAGCCGCCAGAAAATGTATTAAAGATGGAGGCAGGAAATTTATTTTAATGCCTGGCTGCGAAGTCCCGTCTGCCACGCCTGAAAAAAATATCCGCGCATTTTGCCCCTGTGATGGCTGTCTGATTCGAAAAGAATTAAAGTGCTGAAGGCCGACCTTTCGCCGTGAAATTGTCGGCAAGGTCTTTTTTCAAAAGGGAGGTTATTATGAGTAATCTACTATACATTAAAGCATCGCCTATGGGCAAACTGTCTTATTCAATTGCCGCAGCCGACGCATTTATTGATGCGTATCTCCAAATTCACCCGGACGATAATGTTAAAACTATCGATATCTTCAAAATGAAACTCCCGCCTTTCGATTTCAAAGCTGCGTCGGCGAAATACAAAATAATGCACAACAAAGAGCATTCGCAGAAGGACCGCCGGATATGGGCCCAAATCGTTTCTATAATCGATGAATTCAAATCGGCGGACAAATATGTCATCGCGGCGCCGATGTGGAATTTCTCCATTCCCTATCGGCTAAAACACTACATCGACATCATTGTCCAGCCCGGCTATACCTTCACTGTTGATAGTAGTGGAAACTACCAGGGATTGGTTAAGGGCAAGCCAATCTTTATCGCCTACGCACGCGGCGGCGAGTATCCGCCCGGAACCCCCGGCGAAGCATTTGACCTGCAAAAGAAGTATCTTGAGCTTATCCTGGGCTTTATGGGATTGACCGATGTTCGCTCAATAATAGTTGAACCTACGCTCGCGAAAGGTAAAGATGTTGCAGAGCAAAAGCGGACCGAAGCTATCGAAAAAGCACAGCAAATAGCTAAAGAGTTTTGAACAGGCGCAAAAAACGGTGGGTTGTCCCCATTAACTAACTTTATATCTGCTTGATTTGCAACTTGAATGTGGCTATGATATGAATTGAAAATTTAAGATGTGGGTATTTGATATTGGGCGTATTACTCAATACCGTCAAAATACCCCTGAATGGTTACCTTAAATTATAAATGATTAATAAGAGCGAAATAGAAGCAAAATCTGAAGAATTTGGAATTCACGCTGCCCATGTAGAGCGGGACTATGTCTTTGGTTGGCTGCTTGCTGGAATCTACACGGTTAGTGAACTAAAAGATATATTAGTCTTAAAAGGTGGTAATTGCTTCCGGAAAGCATACTTTGCTCATACCCGGTTCTCAAGCGACCTAGATTTTTCAACCCAAACACGAATTGATGAAGCCTTCCTATTACAAGAGCTCAGCAGAGTGTGCGATTTTGTGCATAGTGCCACTGGTGTGGTCTTTCAAAAAGACAGAAATCATGTCGAAGAAAAATTAGTCATTGACAACGAAAGAAAGATCTATCAAGCAAAGCTGTACTTCAGAGATTTCTACGGAAACCCCGACAGAATTATCATAAGTGTGCGGTTAGACATTGCGGAGTTTGACAGAATATATCTTCCTGTCCAAGATAGGTTTGTGATTCACCCTTATTCTGACGGAAATGAATGCAAAGTGAAGATTCGCTGCGTGAAATTGGAGGAACTTCTAGCCAGCAAACTGAAATGCCTGTTGCAACGTAGGCAGTGTTACGATCTGTATGACTATGTATATTCTATTTTTATCAATAAGGAAATCGATGTTAAGAGATCGGAAATAGTAACCACCTTTCTGAAGAAAACGATTTTTGAACCCAGCCCAGGTGTCGTTAGAGGCCTGCTTTTAGAATTGCCCTTCGATGTTTTCCGCGGCGTTTGGCACAAATACATAGTCTGTCCCATACAGAGTATTATGGAATACGATTTCGCGCTCAGCAATTTTAAGCAAAACATCGAGGAGTTGTTCGGCGGTCTCGGAATCGGTTATGGTTCTGCTTTTTCATACATCCAGCGGATAACCAGTCTCAATAGTTTGTAGGGCGGGGTTTACCCCGCCGATACTCAATATTCGAGAAAGACTATATCTTCCGGTATTGCCACCACGTC
>Ga0315279_10000802_pt1 | contig 57041 bp, 49 predicted proteins | sample YL17G06_20_MG_FD_203694 | JGI IMG/M metagenome (GOLD analysis project Ga0315279, IMG submission 203694) | Sediment microbial communities from Yellowstone Lake, YNP, Wyoming, USA - YL17G06_20 | ecosystem: Environmental > Aquatic > Freshwater > Lake > Sediment | place: USA: Wyoming | collected...
CTACAGACCAGAGCAGAGTTAAGGAAGTGGATGCCATTTGTATCTGCGTCCCCACTCCTCTTACCAAGACTAAGGATCCCGAGCTATCCTACGTAATCAGCGAGTCTGAAACAGTCTCTAAATACCTCCAGCCGGGGCAACTCGTAGTCCTTGAGAGCACAACCTACCCCGGCACCACTAGGGAGGTAATGCTGCCCATTCTGGAGCGCTCAGGGCTGAAAGCTGGACGTGATTTCTACCTCGCTTTCTCACCGGAAAGGGTTGACCCAGGCAGCAAAAACTTCAATATCAAGAACACGCCCAAGGTGGTGGGAGGCATAGATTCAAAGTCAACCAAGCTCGCCGAGCTTCTCTACAGCCAGGTAGCAGATGTGGTAGTCCCAGTCTCAAGTCCCGAAGTCGCTGAGATGACCAAGGTGTTTGAGAACGTCTTTCGCAATGTGAACATCGCTCTGGTCAACGAGCTTACCCTGCTCTGCGAGAAGATGGGGATAAGTGTATGGGAAGTAATAGATGCTGCTGCTACCAAGCCCTTTGGTTACATGCCGTTTTACCCCGGTCCCGGCATAGGTGGCCACTGTATCCCTCTTGACCCCTACTATTTGGCGAACAAGGCCAGGGAATACGACTTTCACACCAGGTTTATCGAGCTTGCTGCGGACATCAATGAAAACATGCCCTACTATGTGGTCTCTCGCATTATGGAGGCCCTTAACAACAAGGGCAAGAGCCTGAAGAACGCCAGGGTGCTAGTGTTAGGGGTAGCTTACAAGAAAGATGTGGAAGATGTCAGGGAATCGCCTTCACTGAAGCTAATTGGGCTCCTTCGTGAAAAAGGAGCGAACGTATGTTACAATGACCCCTATGTAGCTAAGATTAAGATTTCGGAGAAGACGTTATCCTCCATAGAAGTCACTGAGAAACGACTATCCTCAGCCGACTGTGTTGTGATAGCCACCGACCACACTTGCTACGACTATAAGTATATAGCCCAAAAGTCCAGTTTAGTGTTTGATACACGAGGAGCTACCAGAAAGCTCAAGTGCGACAATGTTATCAGATTGTAGGGAGTCTATTCACTTGTTTCAAAGAATGGTTTGCTCGATCGCTCTGGCTCTAGCGGTAATCAATCTTTGGGGCCAAGACAGCTGCGAACTGGTAAAAGACAAGTCTCGTAGGAGAAAATTTCTGTGGCAGCCAGGATAGCTGAAAGGTTCACCTACGATTACTACAAGGTATTTGTATCATGCCTACGCGAATCGCACTTTTTACCTCCTTCCAAGAAGGGAAGAAGGGTGTCGATGAGCTGAATGTTCCTCTAATTATATTGAGACATGACGTCGATATGGATCTGGCGGCGGCACTCAGAATGGCCCTGATAGAAAAAGAGTTGGGGATCCACTCTACCTACTTATTCATGGTTGGTTGCCCTTTGTACAACGTTTTTAGTCTCGATGGCAGGAGGCAAGTCGAGCAGATACTGGATTGCGGACACCTTTTTGGACTTCACTTCGACTGCGTCATTTACAATGGAATAACTCGTGGCAACCTAAATCACTACGTTTCCAGAGAATGCCACCTGCTAGAATGGTTTTTCGGTCGCCAGATCGAAGCTGTGAGCTTCCACAGGCCAGGGAGTATGGAGTTAAGTGGTATAGAATTGGAAAAGCTGCCCAATTCTTACGAATTGGTATTCCGCGAGAAATTCGAGTATTTCTCTGATTCAAGAGGCAAGTGGATTAGAGGTGAGCCTATTGATTCTGAAGCGTTCCACCAAAGAAAAAATCTCCACATCTGTATTCACCCGATATGGTGGACTGTTGAGCCTAAGTCTGCCTTTGAATGTCTCACTGACCTTGTTCAGCGGATCGGTATCAGAAATGAGCAATCCCTTTCCGAAAATTGTTCTGTGTGGGATGAGGGTAAGCGAGTGAGAGGAACCTAACTTTAGAGCGAGGCATTTGAGAAGAATTGGATGTGGAGGGCATATGAATATGGGGAAGGAAATAAGCATCGCTGAACTGGCAAGCATGGTGGATGGCAGGGTAATAGCTACCCGCAAAGAGACAGACAGGCTGACCGGAACCTGCCCGATAGATGGATATATTAACAATAAAGTCTCGTTCGTCAAAAACGAGAAATATGGCGGTATGCTATCTCAGCTACATGATGCGGTGGTCATTATCCCCGAAGGGCTTTCTCACTTTTGCAGTAAATATCCGCAGAACACATATATAATGGTAAAAAAGGATGTAGCTGCCCTAATGATGGATATACAGGAATTTTTCTATGGAGACCAAGCAATTATTACAGAGGAAGGCATATCAAAAACCGCAAAAGTTGATAAGAGTGCTGCAGTTGGAAAAGGTTCTTACATAGGGGAAAATGTATTCATAGGTAAGAATGTAGTCATTGGAGAAAATGCCAAAATTCTGCACAATTCATGCATTCTCGAAAATGTGGGAATAGGCAAGGGCACGAATATCTATCCAGGTGTGTGTATATACAAGAATTGTCAGATAGGAAACGATTGCCTGATCCATTCTGGGGCGCGGATAGGGTCTGATGGATTTCGTTTTGAACAGGATATTGAGAATAAGAGAATAAGAAAAATGTACCACGTAGGTAATGTAATTGTGGGAGACAGAGTTGAAATTGGTTCTAATGCAGCTATTGATAGGGCTACTTTTGAGAGCGAAGCTACCCTAATCTCGAATGATGCAAAGATAGATAACCTGGTTCATATAGGGCACAACGCGAAAATAGGAGCGCGAACTATTGTCGCTGCGCTAAGCTGCATAGGAGGAAGCGATAGAATAGGAGAGGATGTCTGGATTGGAATTGGAGCTACTATTTCAAACGGCGTGAAGGTTGGAGATAGAGCTAAGATTCTATTGAACGCCGTTGTGGCATATGATGTGGCTGAAGGTGAAATAGTAAGTGGCTTCTATGCGATGCCTCATAGACAGTGGAAAGAGGTTTACAGGAAGCTCAAAGGTGAGTAATGGGAGATAAGAATATAGCCGTCGTTGGCTGTGGCTACTGGGGCAAGAACCTCGTCCGCAATTTCGCTGAGCTCGGTGCCCTTCATACTATCTGCGATAGCTCACTCGATGTTCTGAGCAAGCTCAGGGCTACTTATCCCAATGTCAGTACAGAAACCAGCTTCGATGCGGTGTTAGCCAACAGAGAAATCAAGAGTGTTATTATATCGTCCCCGGCAGTGCTTCACTATTCCATGGCAAAGCAATCCCTGCTGGCTAACAAGGATGTCTTTGTGGAAAAGCCACTATCTCTCACAGTCAAAGAGGGCGAAGAACTGGTGAAGCTAGCCGAACAGAAGCGCAAAATCCTGATGGTGGGTCATGTGCTGGAATACCACCCCGGAATCGTTAAACTCAAACAGATGGTAGAAGGTGACGAGCTAGGAAAGATAAATTATATCTACGCCAGCAGACTCAATTTGGGCAAGTTCAGAACCGAGGAGAACATCCTCTGGAGCTTCGCACCCCATGACATATCTGTAATTCTGCTTCTGCTGAACGAATTGCCTCAGCAGGTCTCAGCTCATGGCGGTTCCTATTTAAACAAGGATATAGCAGATGTTACAGTCACCACGATGAGCTTCGCCAGCGGTGTCAGTGCACACATCTTCGTTAGCTGGCTTCACCCATACAAAGAGCAAAAACTGGTTGTAGTCGGTGACAAGAAGATGGCGGTGTTTAACGATGTGGCGCCGGAAAACAAGCTCCTGCTCTATGAACATGGGATAGAATGGATCGACCGGGTGCCTGTGCCGCGTAAGCAGGATGCAACTCCAGTTAAATTTGACATGGCTGAGCCGCTGAAGCTGGAGTGCCAGCATTTTCTGGAGTGCGTGGAAACGCGTGGCAAGCCCAGAACAGATGGTAAAAGCGGGTTGAGAGTGTTGCAGGTTCTTGACGTTTGTCAGAGGTCTCTTCAGGGGCGTGGTGAAAACGTCCCTTTGACCACGGAGGCTGGTTTCTTTGTGCATCCCAGCAGCGTTGTAGAAGAGCCATCTAGCATCGGCGAAGGCACTAGAATCTGGCACTTCTCCCACATAATGCCGAATGTGAGAATAGGTAAAAACTGCACCATAGGACAAAACGTTTTTCTAGGCGAGAATGTGAACATCGGCAATAATGTTAAAATCCAGAACAATGTATCGGTTTATGACGGAGTGGCGCTGGAAGACGATGTGTTCTGCGGGCCGTCCTGCGTATTCACCAATATCAAGATACCTCGCAGCCACATATCGCAAAAGGGTAAATACACGCCGACTCTCGTGAAGAGAGGGGCGACCATCGGCGCTAATGCCACCATCGTCTGCGGCAACACCATCGGCAGATACTCCTTCATCGGTGCAGGGTCGGTGATCACAAAGGACATCCCTGATTATGCCCTGGCCTACGGCAATCCAGCGCGCATCAAAGGCTGGGTCTGCACATGCAGCACAAAGCTCGATTTTGGCAAGGGCAAAAAGGCGAAATGCCCCGGATGTGGTAAAATCTATCGTAAGAAAAGCGAAGTGGAAATCGAGGTTGAGGAGGATTAAATGGCAAAGCTTGCTGATAGAATCGAAGCTAGTCCCAGGATTCTTCACGGGAAACCACATATAAAGAGAACTCGCATCCCTGTAGATATCGTTCTGGGTTTGCTAGGAGATGGTTTAACTCCTGAGGAAATTACCAGAGAACATTATCCGCAGCTTACCAAAGAAGATATTCTGGCATGTATTAGGTACGCTAAGGAGATGATTGAAGAGGAAGAAGTCTACACAGTCGAGGTAAGATAGTGCTCACTTTCATCGTTGACGAATGTGTTTCTAGGCAAACACTCAATTTACTCAAGTCCTTAGGCTTCACAGTGGAAAGAATCCAGGATCTTGCTGGGCCAGGCATAGAAGATCAAGAGGTATTTAAAATTGCTCAGGAGAAAAAGGCGATTTTGCTCACCTATGATAGAGGTTTTGGGAACATAAGGAGATATCCACCTCAGTATCACAATGGAGTTGTTGTACTCAAGGCATATAGCTCAAAATCACTTCAAAGATGCCATAAAGTATTGGAAAAGCTTCTAAAAATGGAAGGCGATTTCAAAGGAACTTTGTTTATCGTGGATGAAAATAAGTACCGCAAAAGGAAAACTCGGTGAAAAACTTAGTGATTTTCCGATGTAAGAGTAAGGCATTTGAGAGGATAGCCCATTGACCATCACACTGGTTGACCTAAAGGCCCAGTACAACTCCATAAAAGATGAAATCGACGCTGCCATTCATCGAGTCGTCGAGCAAGGACAATTCATCCTTGGCCCTGAAGTCAAAGCCTTCGAGGACGAGATCGCTGCCTATTGCAGCACGAAGCTCGAATTCGGCGGGGGAAAAGGCGAAATGTTCCAAATGTGGTAAAATCTATCGCAAGGAAGGTGAAGAGATAATCAAGGGTGAGGGAGGTGCGCAAGATGAAGTTTTCCCGTATAACTGTTGAACCAGAGAAAATGGGAGGTGTGCCCTGTATCTGGGGCTTGCGTATTCCAGTTGCAACTATAGTAGGTATGATAGCTGACGAAATGAGCAGAAAGGAAATATTAAAGGCATATCCTGACCTTGAGGAAGAAGATATCAAGCAGGCATTGAAATATGCTGCTGAAGCAGTCAGAGAAAGAGCGCTCCCACTGGTAAGCACTCCATGAGGTTTTTGATAAATAACCCCTTTTTACCTCGTATCCCTTCGTCGTCTACCGGAGGAGGCACTTGTTGACTGTCCCCTTAGTTGACCTCAAGGCTCAATATAATTCAATAAAAGATGAAATCGATGCTGCAATCCAAAGGGTCATCCAGAGTGGGCAGTTCATCCTGGGCCCTGAAGTCAAAGCCTTTGAAGATGAAATGGCTGCCTACTGCGGCACTAAGTTCGCTGTGGGCGTCGCGTCCGGAACCGATGCACTACATTTAGCTCTGCTTGCCTGCGGAATCCAATCTGGCGATGAGGCAGTCACCACCCCTTTTACCTTCATCGCCACGGCCGAGTCTATTACCAAGTGCGGCGCCAAACCCGTATTCGTAGACATAGACCGTAAAACCTACAACATAGACCCTACGCAGATCGAGCAGAAAATCGACTCCAAGACCAAGGCTATACTTCCTGTCCACCTCTACGGCCAGCCTGCCGCTATGGAACATATCCTCGAGATAGCTAAAAAGCATCATCTCAAAGTAGTCGAGGATTGTGCCCAGTCTTTGGGTGCTGAGTACACGGGCAAAAAGGTTGGCTCTCTGGGCGATGCTGGCTGCCTCAGTTTCTTTCCCGCCAAGAATTTGGGTGCCTACGGCGATGGCGGCATGGTGGTCACAAATGATTCTCAAGTAGCTGATACAGTGAGGATACTCAGGGTACACGGCTCCAGGGCAACCTACCAGCACGTCATGCACGGCTTTAACAGCCGCCTGGATGCTTTGCAGGCTGCCGTGTTGAGGGTGAAGCTGAAGCACCTCGACCGCTGGAACGAGCTGCGCCGGGGCAAGACCCTGTTCTACAATAGATTGCTGAGCCAGGTGGACGGTATCGAGCCTCCCTATATCCAAAAGCATGCTAAATCTTCCTGCAACTACTACACTATCCGTCTCAAAGGCTCTCGCCTCAACCGAAACGAGTTGCGCAAACACCTGGAATCCAGGGGTATCCAGTCAGTAGTTTACTATCCCCTGTCCCTCCACCTACAGAAGGTATACGAACCTTTGGGCTATAAGCCGGGCGACTTCCCTAATAGCGAGCAGGCCCAAGAACAGGTTCTCTCCCTGCCCATGTACCCCGAACTGAGCGAGGAGCACATAGAGAAAGTGGCAGGCGAGATTAAGAGGTTTGTACATCGCTAGAACATGTTTTATAAAATCTATCCACTCGACACCACTTTAATCCCCCGGTAGACGCCATTATTTCAATCTATCCTTACTCTTGCTAGCGTGATTGGCACTATATTTGGAGTTGTGATAAAATCTAGAGAATAGCTCTTGCCGAGACTAGGGCTTAATTCTGGGGGCTGAACCCAAGAAGACCGCTGGGCTGGTACATGCAAGTCAAAGTTTGCAAGCATATTTATTGAGCTTTAGGCATTATGAGTGTCAGCTTGGATAAGGCAAAGCAGATAGATGCGGCTACAGCGCCTATCACTGTAATCCGCCCACCAAAGGGCTGGATTCCCATTAATCTGCGCGAACTCTGGGTATATCGGGAGTTGCTCTACTTCCTCACCTGGCGCGACCTCAAGGTGCGCTACAGGCAGACAGTGCTGGGCTTTGCCTGGGCTATCATCCAGCCGCTCTTTATGATGATAGTGTTCACTCTGTTTTTTGGTACATTGGCAAAGGTTCCCTCTGAAGGGATACCCTATCCGCTTTTCTCCTATGCTGCCCTGCTCCCATGGACACTATTCGCCTCAAGTATGGCGCGGTCTAGTAATAGCCTGCTTCAGGATGCCAACCTCCTGCAGAAAGTATATTTCCCCAGGCTGCTGATGCCCCTCGCAGGTATTCTCTCCCCCTTGGTCGACTTTGTTATTGCCTTCGTTATTCTCATTGCCTTGATGTTTTATTTCCACTATACCCCTGGCATCAGGATACTTGCCTTGCCCGTCTTCCTCGGTCTGGAGCTTATGTTAGCTCTGGGCGCAGGTCTGTGGCTTTCAACGTTGAGTGTGAAATATCGAGATATCCCTTATGTAGTCCCGTTTTTGATACAGCTTGGGTTGTTTGTCTCACCCGTCGTCTATTCCACCAACCTATTGCCCGAGCGCTTCCAGGCAATATACGGCCTGAATCCTATGGCGGGGGTAATCGAGGGCTTTCGCTGGGCACTTCTGCTCACGGATAGACCAAGCAACCTGTTCTTTGTCTCGGTGGCAATCACTGTAGTTATACTTATTTCAGGTGCTTTCTACTTCCGGCGCTGTGAAAAGGAATTTGCGGATGTAGTGTGATGACATGAGCGACATCGCAATTAGAGTCGAAAACATTAGTAAGCTCTATCGCATCGGCCAGATTGTGGGCTATGGCACACTTCGAGAGAGTCTAATGAATGTCGCCCACGCGCCCTTCCGCCGATTGCGCCAGCCACGAGCCACCAGCCACGATACATCAGCCATGAACCATCAGCCCAACACAATCTGGGCTCTCAAAGACGTCTCATTCGAAATCAAGCGTGGCGAAGCCGTGGGCATCATTGGCAGAAATGGCAGCGGGAAGAGCACCCTGTTGAAAGTCCTCTCCCGCATCACCGCGCCCACCGAGGGATGTGCTGAAATCCACGGCCGTGTTGGCTCGCTTCTGGAGGTGGGTACAGGCTTCCATCCGGAGCTTACGGGCAGGGAGAACATCTACCTCAACGGTGCTGTTCTGGGCATGAAGAGGGATGAAGTTAGGCGCAAGTTCGACGAGATAGTGGCCTTTGCCGAGATTGAAAAATTCCTGGATACGCCGGTGAAGCGCTACTCCAGCGGGATGTATGTCCGCCTTGCTTTTGCCGTAGCTGCCCACCTGGAGCCCGAGATTTTGATAGTGGACGAGGTGCTGGCTGTGGGCGATGCTGAGTTTCAAAAGAAGTGCCTGGGCAAAATGGAAAATGTAACTGGCGAGGGGCGGACTGTTCTGTTTGTATCTCACAATATGGCCGCCGTCAAGAATCTCTGCCACCGTACGATATTGTTAGATAGGGGCAAAATACTGGAGGATGGAGCAACGCAAAAGGTTGTCCAATATTATCTTGGCTCTGGAGTACATATCTTTGCGGAAAGAAAGTGGGACGATATCAAAAGCGCTCCTGGGGGCGATGTTGTTCGTTTGCATGCCGTACGAGCCAAAAACAGCAGAGGCGAAATCACGAGCGAGTTTAATATCCAGGAACCCATCTACGTTGAGATGGAGTACCGGGTTCTACAGGAGGGTTTCGCTTTTGATGAGTTCTTCCGTTTTTACGATGAATCAGGCCTTTTCCTGTTTGTATCCTACAACAATTTGAACCCCACCTGGAGAAATCGTAAACGTCCAGGGGGACTCTATCGCAGCGTGTGTTGCATACCCGGCAATTTCCTCAATGGGGGAAACATCAGTGTATGGGCGGCTGTTGCCACCATACCGCATACGCTACATGCTCTTCAAATAGACGCCATAACTTTCCACGTATTTGATCCGGGCTCGGGGGGTGCTAGAGGCGATTATGCAGTCGAGTGGTCTGGCGGGGTTATCAGACCCATGTTAGAGTGGGAGACTGAATGCCTGGCGAAAAAGATCGGTTGAATCCAGGCATTATGATATGGCGCGACTCTGCAGGGGTGTTCCAAAATAGATTGAAAAGAACAAAATGATATAAACAGCTAGGACACTCACTTGGAGCAACTGCCGAGGTAAGACCAAGACTGTTTGCAGTGGAATTATTTTCAATCACCTATCTACAAAGAGAATTAGGACTTTGTCACTTGAGAAATTACTTTGAGTGTCGCCAAGTAGTAGCGAGCAAATATGTAAGTTCACATTTGGGGAATCCAAGCTGACTGAAGAAGTCAAAATGTTGATAGAATTAAATAAGAAATTCGTCAAAAGATTATCAAATGAACTTGAAGCACTATCCGAGAGAGATAGAGAATACTTCCATCCGCATGAATTTGATGTTGAATCCATAAATAATCTATCTGAGGAGAAAGGAAATCACTACTATATATATCAAGACAATCTAGGCAATCTCGCTGGTTATGGTATGTTGAGGACATTTGGCAAATATAAGATACCTACCCTTGGTTGCGTGATTTGGGAAAGACGCAGGGGACGTGGGAACGGTAAGAGACTGGTAGAAGAATTGATTAAGAAAGCACGGGTATTACAATATCCTAGAATTAGATTAAAGGTGTCTTCAAACAACAAAATTGCATATAGGTTGTACAGAAAGATGGGGTTCCAAAAGATGGACAAGAGTGAAGATGAGCAAATTTGGATGGAGTATAGTTATAAAAAAGGGCAGGGCTAAATGATAGGTAAATACGAGAATAGAGACCGCAGGATCGAGGAACCGAATCTTGAACCGGTAGATATCATACTTCAGACACTGGATGCAGAGATATACCTTGAGAAATGCCTGGATACGGTATATAGAGAGATACCTGTGAGCAAGATTCTTGTTGTAGATGGTGGATCGAAAGATAAGACCCTGGAAATATTAAGGAAATATCCGCGAGTGGAGATTCATGAAAGGCCCGATATAAGGACAACTGGAAAGGGTTATGAATTTCTATTGGCACGTGCCACCACTCCCTGGATAGTGTTCATGGACGCAGATATAGAGCTTCCACAGGGTTGGTATGATGAGATGTTGAAGTACAGGGATAGATATGATTTCTTCGGCTGTAAAAGGATATTGCATTACGAGTTTTACAGGGTTGACCCAACGAGTCTTGATCTGAACCAGAGGCCAATGGGTGCTCCGTGGCTGGCAAGGTTAGACTGCCTTAAAAACTACCACGTTGACGATGATTATATGTGGAGAGCAACCGATATCCTGCTCAGGCAGGTTGTGGAAAAGGATGGGTACAAATTCGGGAAAATCTCCACCACATATCACTACCATCATACCACTGATAGTCAGATGTATGAGTCGGATAAAGAGAAGAGGGGAAGCCGGTTGGTTTTTGAAGAACCTAAAATGGAAATCCTTAACCGGGCTAATTGGGAGAAACGTCAGGATGATTTTAGGAAGGCTGTTATTAAATATCTCGACCCTGAATTCATATATCCGCGCGATGATGACGGCCTGCTATCAAGCCTAACGAGACTGAATATGGAATGGGTAAAAGAAACAAACCCCAAATGGTATAGCAGGCTTAAGGAATACAGGAAGAGTCAAAAAAAAATAAGACTTGGAAGGATAGCAGGACATACTATTGTATTCACATCAACGGTAAAGAAGGCTTTGATAGATTATATCAGGAATATCGCTCAGTGTTAACCTGTGATGTTGCTTAAACGCAACATCATTACTTCTTTAAACTTATCAATTCATCACAAATATAGTCGATCTTCTCGTCTGAGATTGCAAGATAAGAAGGAAAGCTGATTACATTTCTACCTATTAGTTCAGCGATAGGCATAGGTTTTGCCTTATATAGTGGCATAACACTGAAGGGATAGAAGCCCGGCCTCGTCTCGATGTTCCTTCTCAGCAATTCTGCAATTAGATAATCTCTGTCCCCCTTGAAATGGTGCGGGTCTATTTTTACCGCTACAGCCCAAATTACTGGTTCAACCCCCCTTGATATGTGTTGAAAGTCTATACCAGGCAAATTGGATAGATTTCTAAAATATCTGTTGTAAATTCGCACCTTTTCCTTGACTATTTTGTCCAGATTCTCCAACTGAGCGCACCCTAATGCTGCCTGAAGATTGGTCAACCTATAGTTGTATCCCAACAAATCATGCCAGTATCTCTTATCCTCTCGCATTCCATGGCTGCGCATGATTCTCACTCGTTCATTTAGCTTTGCATCATTGGTCACTACCGCCCCACCCTCTCCCATCGTGATTGTTTTCGTGGCTTGAAAACTGAAGCAACCCAGGTCACCAAAGCTTCCTGCGTACTTGCCTTTGTACTTCGAAAATGCTGCCTCTGCCACATCCTCAATCAGATATATCCCATTATCTTTGGAAACTTTCAGCAAAGCTGCCATATCACAGACATTACCATAGACATGGACGGGTACAATCGCTTTGGTCTTAGGGGTGATACTTTTTTTAACTTCGTTGACATCTATGCACCAGGTTCTGGGATCTATATCTACATAAACTGGCCTAGCGCCTGTTTCAATTGCCATGTTAGCAGGAGCTACGAATGTAAATGCAGGGACAATCACTTCGTCTCCGGAGCCAATGCCCGCAGCAAGCAAAGCTAAGTGGAGAGCGCTAGTCCCGCTAGAAGCGCTAATAGCGTACTTTGTGCCAATTATCCCGGCGAAGTCAGCTTCAAATTTGTCTACAAATTCCCCACCCGAAATCCAGGTTGAATCCAGCGCCCTGAGTAAATAGTCTCTTTCTATTTCTCCCAGGCACGGTTTCCCCCAGGGAATCATTTCATCCTTGGGGTGCTTCTTTGTGTTTGCCTTCAATTTTTCGATCACACTTATAGTTTGATGCCTGCTAAATTACCTCGATTTCAGGCAGAGGAAATATAAACTTCCCGCCGCGCGCAAGAAAATCAGCTTCTCTCTGGATAAACTCTCGCCGGAAATGCCAGGGCAGAACCAGGAAATAATCCGGCTTCGCCTCTCTCGCTTCCTCCTCCGAGACTATCGGAATACCTGTTCCTGGCGTCCTTCGGCCCCATTTCTCGGGATTCCTATCGGCGGCTGCGGTCACTAAGCGACGGTCTATGTTACAGAATTGAAGCAGTACATTTCCTTTAGTAGAGGCACCGTATATGTATATTGATTTGCCTTTTCCCTTCTCGGTAGTCAGGAAACTGTGCAGCTCATCCTTTATCCGAAATACCCTTTTCTTGAACTCATGGTACGGCAATTCATAATCAAGCTTTAATTTTTCCTCACTATGTAATATCGAGTTAATTCTCTCTTGATTCGATTTAAGTGCAGAGTTACTGTGGCATGCATACACTCTAAAACTGCCGCCGTTTATTTCATTAAACTCTACATCGAGTATTCTCAGGTCATTCTTCGCAAGCATCCAATCTATCTGTTTAAGCGCGTAGTTCTCCAGATGTTCATGGCAGATAGTATCGAATGAATTCATTTTCAACATTGCTGGCAAATAGCTTTGCTCGAACACCCAGATTCCATCACGGTCCATAATTTCCTTGACATCTTGTACAAAACTCATCGGTGCCTCTAGGTCGTAAAACATTGCGATAGAAGTGACCACTGCTGCTCGCCTGTTAGCCGAAGTAGAGAGATAATTCGATGAACTGAAGTAATCATTGACCAGTTGGATATCTTCCGTATAGTACTCAGCAAACTGTTCGCCTGCTGGGTCGATTCCAATCTTTCTCAACCCCGGCATTTCATAATATTTCAATAAGGTTGCATCATTACTTCCAATATCAACGACTATGTCGCCCGGATGTAGATTTACTATTTGTTGAATACGCTGAACAATGCTCCTGAGGTGCATCCTCATAGTCTCATTTATCCCTGACCTGTAACCATAGCTATGCGAAAACATCTCTTCTGGAGTGACTGAGTGCTTGAGCTGCACCAGCCCACAATGGCTCGATTTTTGGGGGCTATTGCACTTCACCACTTCCAGCGGTGCTTTTGGCGGGTCGGGTTCACTCTCAGCCGGGAATCTCCCTGATAGTGCCTGGGTACCAAGGTCTATGATGGGTATTAAATCCCGGTTCCCGCAAATGCGGCACTGTTCAACTGCTTTGATTTTCAACGCAATTTCCTCTTGTTCGAGAAGGGCATAATTTCTTAGTTAATACATATTATACTATTGTCACTCCATCGTCAAAAGAGTGAATCCTTAAAGCACAAATTCTTCCTTCTAAGTAGTGCAGTCCGATTGACTTTTGCTGAGCGACAGTGTAGCTTCTCCTATCCGAGCAACATCTTTAGCTCTCGTTAAAAATCTGCCGTGGTCAGCCCTCCTAACCCAGGATGCCGACATCATTGTCTAAGCTCAGGTATCTCCAGACAAATATCCACCAAGAGTGGAAAACGCAGGTGGAATATCGTACAATGTAAGCCATTCAAGTTATGATGCGGTCTATGAATATGGAGGATTAATTGGTTGAATTCATAACTGAAGGAAAAATCAGAAGTTACGACTATTTGAGGGTTCGATGTGAATTCTACGATCTATGGAATAAGCTGTTTCTGAACAAGAACCAGATTGATATGGCTGTATTCAGAAACTTCGGGAGATTTTGGCCTCTTGAGAAATTTTTGACTCAGACTCGACTAAGAAATCTGTGGTTTATTCCCAAATTCGCGGGTGGTCTTCTAAATTCTGAGGTGATTTTGCGAAGCAACCAATTATGGATGACGAGGGCTTGGGAATACCCTTGGGCAGCATTGAATTCGAATATTTCATCCCATACAAAAATACTGGACATCGGCTCTGGGTGGTCGCTGTTTCCCTTGTATCTAGCTCAGAAGAGTGAGAATGTAGATAGCATAGATACTGACGAGATGCAAATGAAAATCCTTTCTCCGGCATTGGCCGACATCCTCAAACTCAAAGTCAATTATTTCATAGACAATGCCCTCGGTCTTTCGGCCAAAGACAATACTTATGATTATATTTTCTGCATAAGCGTATTAGAGCATCTGGAAGAAGAGGTGGAGAACGGTAGATATGTTAATAAGCATATTAAGAGACTTGATCGGATAGCAATCAAGGAATTTATAAGAGTCATCAAACCGGGAGGAAGAATCGTATTGACCCTGGACTATGCAAGTGAGGACGTCTCTATGAGGTCATTTCACTTTGATTACGTAAAAGACCTGATTGAGGAATTCAGGGCTAACTTACTAAAGCCTTTCGATAAACACGATGACATACGATTTACCAAAGAAAAGGAAAATGAAATGAGAAGGCTGTGGTCTGAGTTTTTCCCTTACGAGCCGGAGAATCCTCCATGTGGGTCGATAGGGATAATACTCACCAAACGCTAGCTAACGCGTTAAGAGAGAGTTTCGTTACAGATATCTTCGGATAAAATTGACCAGAAGAACCGGCAAGGTAATTATGAAAGTTCTTATTTACAAGTTCTTTAACGAAAAGGAAATTGAGGACAAGGTTGCAGGGCTTGTCTTCAGGGAGAAAAAACGGGCTACTAACCTTAGGTTTTTTTGTGTTGAAGAGCAGATACGGCAAAGGCTTGAACTGATAGGGATTAGAAGTGAAGTAATTTATGATTTCTATCGCACTGGTGGCGCCGACGACGAAGCTAGCTGGGATAAAGCCTACCAACTATCTGATGAATTGCACGCCTCGGCTGATAATGATGATTCATTAAAGTATTCTGGCATCAATTTCCTAACTCTTGAATACAATCTTACACCATACCTTTTGGCAATAAAGCTTTCTAATCTCTGCAAGAGGGTCGCAGGGCAAGATTGTGAAATTCTAGTTCTAGTTCTAACAAAACCGTTGAGCCTATGGATGCCAGATATAAATTCACCGAAAATAGAAACCGTCAAATATGCTGACCCTATTGATTCACTTCGGCAGATAAGGCTACTCCGACATATATGGCTTCTCTTTCAAGGTGCTCTGCGTCGTCCGGTATTAGGAGCGAGAAAGACAAGAGGTTTGTCTGTTCAGACCACTAGGTTTCCCAAGGAGTCCGTTACGAAACAAAAGGCTCTATTTGTTGTCGGGTCACCCTTGTATGCAAGACCAGCAGTAGCTATCAGCGAAGAATGCCTTAGAAATGGACTGGTTCCATATGCTGCCACAGACGGCCTATCTGTAACACCACTGTTTCAGCGTCACAATATTGAGTATTCAGTTAAACCGCGTTTAAAACCTTCGAATTTGATAAGGATTCTACAGTTGCTTTGTAGGCTAAGGAAACATATGAATTCATTCCCTATGAACTCAAAAAATCCTGTTGCTCAGTCAGATGAGTTTTCAGTCTCATACCTGTGTACGAAGATTCTACTAAATGATTTACTGGTACTATGCTATTTTGCAATTCCAGATATCATCTACTTGGAGAGGGAGATAAAAGCGAAGTCACCAGACATAATATGTCCGATGCCCGACGGCTACTTCTTGCAGCAAATGGCATCAGCCCTGGCAAAAAAGTATAATATTCCAACATTAGCTTGTAGCGCCGCTATTGAAACTGGCAATGCTCGCGCCTTCATGAGGCATTTACGTGCGGATAAGGTTGCTGCTATGGGACAAGTGATAAAGAATATATACACTGAAAGTGGCACAACGCCGGATAGAATCGTTGTAACGGGAGTAGCCCACTTCGACCTCTTGTTTAACAGGAGCAAGGAGCAGGACAAGCAAGTTCTGCTGGGAAGCGATATCGAGCCAGGCAAGAGAACCATTCTATTTACTACCGATAATATCTCCCTTAGCGAGACACAACGAATGCTGACCGGTGTTATCGATGCTGTCCTTAAGATGAACGACATCCAGTTGGTAATCAAAGTCCATCCTAGCGAAGACATGGGACCTCATCGAGCAATGGCTGAAAAATATCGCGACTCCAGGGTCCATGTCGTCAAAGATACTGACTTATATGCGTTGATTAGTAATTGCGAGCTGCTTATTACAAAGTTTTCCACCACTGCACTCGAGGCAATGATGGTTGGAAAACCCGTAGTCACCATCAATCTATCTGGACATCCGACTCCTGTTCCCTACGCTGAGGAAGGAGCAGCTATAGGGGTTTACCGCTACGAAGACATAGAGCAAGCTATCGTAAAAACGCTATATGATGAGGAGACCCGAAGCAAACTGAAGGCAGGGAGGGATAGATTCGTGCGCAATTGGGCTGGGGAACCGGATGGCAAGGCTGCGCAGAGAATAGTAACACTTATGAAGGAAATGATGGCTTCCGCAAAATAGGGATATGGTCAGTCGCAGGCTGCAAAGCATTATAGCGAGGAAATCCGGGCTTCTTGACCAAAGGCTGGCTTCATCTATAATGAAGTTGACTTTGAGAGTAGAAAGATAGGTAGAACAGACATAGATACGGTAAAAGAGAATACCTGCGAGGCGAACTAAATGAAAGATATCATAGTCAAGAATAAGATAATAGGAGACGGCCACCCTACATTTATCATAGCTGAGACAGCATGTAGTCATGATGGATCAGTGGAAAAAGCCCAGAAGATAATCAGAGGAGCAGCCGAGGCGAAAGCCGATGCTATCAACTTTCAGGTTTTTTCGATAAAAGATCTTATGGTTCCACAATACGGAAGTGGCAGAGCTCGAGTTTCAGCAGGTAAGGAGAGCCAACCGGTATATGATTATCTTAGCACCATCAGCTTTGAGCCAGAGATATGGAAAGGCCTGTTTACCTATGCCAGGCAGCGGAACTTACTCATTATCAGCACATGCGGTGACCTGCGCAGTGTCAAGTTGGTCTCTAAGTTGGAGCCCGATGCGTATACGATTTCGGCACCGTCCCTATGCGAAGAAGGTTTTGTGAGAGAGATCGCCACCAAGGGGAAGCCAGTATTCTTAAGGATAGGCGGTTCGTTTTTAGGCGAAATAGAGAGGGCTGTTATTCTGATTCAGGAATGCGGAAACAGTGATATAATATTGATTCATGGCTTCCAGAATTACCCTACTAAACTGGAGAATATGAATCTGAGCTATATGCAGTCGTTGAAGTCAATTTTCTCTTTACCAGTGGGCTTCGCCGACCATATTGATGCCGAGTCCGAGCTCGCCCTATTCTTGCCTCTGGTGGCTCTGCCCTTTGGAGCAAATGTAATCGAAAAACATACAACCCACGATAGAAAACTGAAAGGCGAGGACTTTGAATCTGCTCTTAACCCCGATGAATTTAAAAAATTTGTTCAATATGTTCGAGAAATTGAAAAGACTTTTGGCACTCCGGCCGCGAGGGCGCTGTCCGAGGATGAGTTGAATTACAGGCAGGTATGTAGAAAGCGTATGGTAGCGAGCAAACGCCTGAAGCAGGGGGAAACGATGTCTCCGGACAAGATAGCTTTTAAGCGCTCTGATGAGGGCCTCTTTCCAGACGAGGCTAGATTCATAATTGGTAGAAAAGTCAATCGGGACATCGCTGAAAACGACCCAATTACTCTGGACAAGCTATTGTGAGAGGTAGACCGATGAAATCTGCGATTTTCATTGCTGTGAGAATGAAGTCAACAAGATTGCCTAAGAAAGCCTTGCTTGAAATCAAAGGCAAGCCTGTGATTGATCATCTCATCGATCGGCTGAAAACAGCCAGGTTGCCTGAGTTAATCGTGCTATGTACCTCCACTAACCCTGATGACGCTATTTTGATGGATGTGGCAAAGAGAAACAAAATCGAAGGCTTCAGGGGCAGCGAAGATGATAAGCTGGAGAGATTTCTGGCAGCGGCATTAAGGTATAACGTGGATTTGATAATTGCAGTCGATGGAGACGATATCCTCTGTGATCCCATCTATATCGATAAAACTATCGATACACTAGTTAAGACCAAGGCGGACCTCGTGACCTGTGACAAGTTACCGCTAGGAACAGCTTGTAATGGGATGAAGTTTGAAGCGTTAAAGAAAGTGTGTGAAATAAAGTCACAGTCGGATACAGAGGTTTGGAGAGGTTATTTCACCGACACAGGGCTCTTTAAGGTGATATTTCTAGAACCTGATGATGCCGAACTTAGCCGGCCCGATATCCGACTTACCCTTGATTACCCCGAAGATTATGAATTGTTTAAGCAGATTTTTGAGGAATTGTATGTGCCTGGAAAAGTCTTTAGTCTCAAGGAAGTCATTACTCTTTTCAACAATAATCCTCACTTGATGGATATTAACAAGACTGTGCACCAGCACTATCTCAAAGGTATAGAAAGCAAACTCAAGAAGATTCAATGGAAGGGAGAGTGCGAGAAGCCGTGAATATACTGGTCATTGGTTTGGGCTCCATGGGTAAAAGAAGGATTAGATGCCTGAAGCGTTTGGGTTTTGAGAGTATCATTGCTTATGACCTAAGAAAGGATAGAAGGGAAGAGGCAAAGGAAAAATATAAGGTGGGAGTAGTAAGCAATTTAGAGAGGGGGGGGCCAGACGAAATTGACGCATTTATTATCTCAACCCCTCCCGATAAGCATAATCAATATATCAGACTGGCAATTGAAAACAAGAAACCAGCCTTTGTGGAGGCAAGCGTCATATTGGAAGGCCTGGCGGAATTAAATAGTCTGGCTAAGAAACAGCATGTTCTTATAGCTCCTTCGTGTACGGTAAGATTCCATCCGGCTATAAAGGACATTAGAAACATAGTGGCAAGCAGACAATACGGAAAGGTGACAAACTTCAGCTATCACTCGGGACAATACTTGCCGGATTGGCATCCCTGGGAAAATATCAGAGATTTCTATGCCGGTAAGAAAGAGACAGGGGGATCTAGAGAAATTGTGCCGTTTGAATTGACATGGATAGTTGATATAATGGGGCTTCCCAAGAAGATAACAGGATTCTATGGCAAGACGACTGATCTCGGAGTAGATATTGACGATACTTATGCAATTTCCCTGGATTTCGGTGGTGCCTACGGGAACCTGACCGTAGATGTCACTTCCAGATACGCAACGAGAAGCCTGATATTGAACATGGAACGAGGCCAAATCCTGTGGAGATGGGATGAAGGTGTGGTTAAATTGTACGATAGCGTGACTCAGAGGTGGATAAACTATTACTATCCTCAGGGTCAGACAGTGGAGGGTTATAATAAAAACATAATTGAGGATATGTATGTGGAGGAGACGCAATCATTCATTAGTGCAGTCGAAGGAAAAGGCCAGTTCCCTAATTCCTTGGATGATGACATCAAGATTTTGAAGCTGCTGTATAAGTTGGAGCGCAATCAGTGAAAAAGAATAAGGGTGTCGAATTATGGGATAGAGCTAAGAGAATTATTCCAGGCGGCACACAGTTGCTGTCCAAGCGTTCGGAGATGTTCCTGCCAAATCAGTGGCCTTCCTATTTCAAAAGAGCGAAGGGTGTTGAGTTATGGGACTTGGCCGGTAATCACTATATTGACATGTCGATTATGGGTGTCAGCTCATGCATTCTAGGTTATTCGGATGACGACGTGAACAAAGCTGTCAAAAAAGTAATCGACACAGGCTCTATGTGCACCCTAAATTCTCCGGAAGAGGTAGAGCTGGCAGAACTACTGCTGAGTTTGCATCCATGGGCAGATATGGTGAGGTATGCCAGAACAGGTGGCGAGGCAATGGCGGTAGCTGTGAGGATTGCCAGAGCTTTTGCTGGAAAGGACAAGATTGCGTTTTGTGGTTACCATGGCTGGCATGATTGGTACCTCTCTGCGAATCTGGCTGATGATAGAAACTTGGATGGACAGTTGCTACCAGGACTTAAACCTCTCGGTGTTCCACGAGCATTGAAAGGAACCTCAATCCCTTTCAACTACAACAAGATAGAAGAACTCCATGAAATCGTAAAGACAAATGATATCGGGGTAATCGTTGTAGAACCTGTAAGGCATCATGAGCCAGAGAATGATTTCCTGGGCCAAATTAGAAGGATCGCAGACAGTATAGGAGCTGTATTGATATTCGACGAGATAACAAGCGGCTGGAGAATGAATATCGGTGGTATACACAAACTATTCAATGTGTCCCCAGATATTGTTGTTTATGCAAAGGCAATGAGTAATGGTTTCCCAATGGCCGCAATCGTCGGCAAAAGAGATATCATGAACATGGCGCAAGATAGTTTTATAAGTAGTACGTACTGGACAGAGAGAATAGGGCCTGCTGCAGCAATGGCTACAATAAATAAAATGCAAGAGAAGGAAGTCCCCACACATTTATGCAAAATCGGCAACCTAATAATTGAAGTGTGGAATGAGATAGCAAAAAAGCACGACTTGGAAATAAATGTTATGGGTATTCCCCCATTACCAACCTTTTCATTTAAGCATGATAGTAGCCCGGCACTACACACCCTATTCACACAAGAGATGTTGAAAAGGGGATTCTTAGCATCTAAAGCTGCCTCTGTATCATATAGCCACAGCGAACAGCACGTTGAAAAATACCTTAAATGCGCAGACGAAGTTTTCGAATTGATTAAGAAAGCAGTCGATGCGGGAAATGCTCTTGATTTGCTGAGAGGACCTATTGCTCACACAGGATTCAAGAGATTAGCCTGAACCACTTCAAGAATGACAAGAAAGATTCAAATAGCTGGAAGGGTTGTGGGTGAGCATGCACCGTGCTTCATAATTGCTGAAGCCGGTGTGAATCACAATGGCGATATCAACCTAGCCAAGCAGCTAATAGATGTTGCCAAAGAAGCCGGAGCCGATGCGGTCAAGTTTCAAACCTTCAAGGCAGAGGATGTAGTGACCGAAACTGCCGAGAAGGCGGAGTATCAGAAAAAGTCCACTGGCGCCAAGGAATCACAGTTTGAGATGATTAGGAAGCTGGAGCTAAATAGAAGGGATTTTGAGGTCTTATTCAATTACGCAAAAGAGAAAAGTATAATCTTTCTTTCTTCGCCATTTGATAAGGGTAGCGTAGATTTGCTGGATAGGCTTGGTGTTCCTGCATTCAAAATCGCATCTGGGGAAATAACAAATTTCCCTCTAATCAAATATATAGCGAAGAAGGGTAAACCTATTATATTATCCACAGGTATGTCCACCTTAGCGGAGATAGAGGAGGCATTGCAAGTTATCAGGGGTGAGGGAATAAAAGACATAGTTTTGCTTCACTGCATAACTGCCTACCCCGCAAAGACAGAGGAGATAAACCTGAGGGCAATACAGACTTTGATGAAAGCGTTCAGGTTGCCAGTGGGCTTCTCAGACCATACAATCGGCATCACTGTCCCTATAGCTGCTGTGGCTCTAGGTGCTGTAGTACTGGAAAAACATTTTACCCTAGATAAAAACCTGCCGGGTCCAGACCACAAGGCCTCCCTAGAGCCTGAAGAACTGAAACAGATGGTCGAGGCCATAAGACAAGTGGAAAAGGCCAAGGGCAACGGAATTAAAAAGCCAACAGACGAGGAGGAGCAAATCAAAAGGGTTGCTCGGCGTAGTGTTGTCGCGAAAATAGACATTTCCAAGGGAACAATTATCACAGAGGAGATGCTCAATGTTAAGAGACCGGGAATTGGAATCGAGCCGAAGTATTTAGACATGATCGTAGGTAGAAAAGCTAGGAGGAACATTAAGAAGGACTATATCTTGACTTGGGAGATGATCTAGAATGGGCGACTCAGTCAGAAGGAAAGTGTGTATAGTAACAGGGACAAGGGCTGAATACGGACTACTCTATCCTGTAATGAAAGCTGTACAGAGACATCCGAGTTTAGAGCTATCAATATTAGCTACTGGGATGCATCTGATGCCTGAGTTCGGATATACAATAAAAGAAATCGAGGCAGACGGCTTTGTTATCCAGGCAAGCGTTCCAATGTACTTGAGCGGGGACACAACTGCAACGACCGTAAAAGGATTGGGAATTGGGATTATAGGTATTACACAAGCTTTGGAACAGATAAAACCCAGTATCGTTGTAATCTTGGGAGATAGGGACGAAGGTCTAGCAGCAGCTATTGCAGGGGCTCACATGTATATTCCAGTGTGCCATATCCACGGAGGAGACAGCACTGGTGGTAGCTGCATAGATGAATCTATCAGGCACGCAATAACCCGATTCGCCCATGTTCACTTCCCAGCAACACCAAAGCACGCTGAGAGATTGATTAGGATGGGAGAGGAAGAGTGGCGGATTCATGTTGTGGGGCCCCTAGGTATTTATTCGATGCGTGAAGCTGATTTCACCAATAGAGTGGAGTTGTGCCTAAACCTAGACTTAGATGCTAAAGAGCCGATATTGATCGTGATTCAGCATCCTGTGACCATACAAGTTGGAAGAGCCCATGAGCAGATGAGAGAAACGATGGAAGCCTTAGTGGAGGTAAAGAAGCAAGCTGTCGTTATATACCCGAATGCCGACGCTGGTGGAAGAGCTATGATAGACGTGATTAAAGAATATAGTAATTTTTCTTTTATCAAAACTTTTAAGAACTTGCCCTATCTGACATTTAATAGCCTCATGAAGGCTGCAGATGTGATAATCGGCAATTCCAGTGCTGCGATTGTTGATGCGCCACTATTCGGCCTGCCTGCTGTAAATATAGGGAGTAGACAAGAGAGCAGAGAAAGAGCGGCAAATGTCTTCGATGTCTCACACAAGAAAGGTGAGATTGTAAAAGCCATACAGAGAATCCTAGGCGACGAAGAATTGAGAGAAAGGCTCCAGAAAGCACCTAATCCCTATGATGTAGAAGGGAAAGGTGCACAAGAGATTGTCAAAGTCCTAAGCACTATGGATGTTAACGAGAGGCTGCTACAGAGAAATCTTACATATTAAGGTTAGCAAATGAAGAAAGAGATTGGGGGAGAATTCCACTTACCCCTTTCGTTTTTATTTAGAGAACAGGTCAATCAATTTGATAAATTCATAACGAATGGCCCAAAATGCTTCCTAACTTCTAGTGGTAGAGATTCCTTGAAGTTGATAATTAAGATTCTAGGTCTTTCGCACACAGATGAAGTGCTTTTGCCTGCTTACCTATGTCAAGAAATGCTGATACCCTTTCAGGAAGAACGTGTAAATTTCGCCTTTTATAAAGTAAATTGTAACTTAGTTGCAGATATTGATGATATTAAGGTGAAGATAAGTGGAAACACCAAAGCGCTATTGGTTATACATTATTTTGGTTACCGCCAGCCAGTGGAGGAAATACGTAAATCATTTAAGGAGCACTCCATATACTTAATAGAAGATACGGCGCAATCGTTTTTAACCAAATACAACGGTCAGTTTCTTGGCCGTTCCGGAGACTTAGCTTTTACCAGCTTCAGGAAGTTTTTACCCGTTTTGGATGGCTCACTTCTGGTGATTAATAGAGGAGGACCAAGAAATGACTTTGAATGGAGAACGCCGTCGTTGCGCCATTTTTCTTATCTTTGCCTGCGCTATTTGGGGATGAAGTCGAAAAACCTATACCTAAAAACACATCTAGTGCCCAAACCCGTATTTTTGTACATTTTTAGGGCAGCAGACAAGATGCTTAACAAATACCCTAAACCTGCCAAGATGTCATCTTTATCTAAAAGAGTCTTGTACACGTTTGATTTTGATGATATAATCTTGAAACGAAGGAGAAACTTCCAGCATCTGCTTGATAATTGGCGCTCCGATATAATCCAGCCCGTATTCCGGGAGCTACCCGCTGATGTCTGCCCTTTAGGGTTTCCAGTGTTTTCAAAGGATAGAGATTATGTTAAGCATAACCTAATTGAGCGCAGAATTTACCCCCCAGTTCATTGGAATCTACCATTGGATATAAGTAAAGAAGAATTTGGGCTTTCTTGGGAAATCTCACGTCATATTTTGACTATTCCCATTGACCAACGATATGAATTAAGTGAAATGGATTACATACTCAAACAAATACATGAGATAGATATGAGCCTATCCAAGACCACAAAGGGGAATAGAGCAAATTGTCTATGAGAACATTCTATTCATTAATATTAAGCACAAATGGTTCTGATATAGAAAAATGGAGAACCCTGGTAAACAGACATTCCCAGAAAGACGTCTTTTTTACCCCTGAGCATGCTATGGTTTATGAAAGAACCGGTGGAGCGACAAGAAAGGATTTTGGTGGTGAGGCGCTTCTATTCTTTTTGGGAAACGAGAGGGATTTCATCATTTATCCCTTTTTTAAGAGGAAGATAAGCGAATTGCCCTTTTACAGCATACTTGGGGATGAATCCGAGGATTGGTTTGATATTATCTCACCTTATGGATATAGTGGACCTCTAGCCTATATCGATGATTCCGAACTTGAAGTAAGCCTATGGCAGTCGTTTTTGAATGAATTTCATAATTTTTGCGTTGAAAATAACATAATTGCAGAATTCGCCCGGCTCCATCCGTACTTCAAGAATCACCTTGTTCTAACGAAATCAACTGATATCAACATTGAAAAAAAATCCAGCGTGGTTTATCTCGAGTTAGAACAGAACGAGTCGCAAATGTGGAAAAATATGACCAAAGGCAGTAAATCTTCGGTATCCAAAGCTAGGCGTAGCGGAATAGAAATTCGTTGCTCTAGCACTGAAGACGCAATTGAGTCTTTTTACCAGCTTTATATTGCGACTATGGAGAGAAACAAAGCAAAGAAGGCATACTTTTTCTCTAGAGATTTCTTTAATGATACTTTCCAATTGCTTGGCGAGAACGTAAGGCTATTTAGCGCCTGGTACGAAGACCGGGTAATCGCAGCTTCACTATTCCTTCTTGGAGACAATCTGGTACATTATTATTTGTCGGGTTCAGATGCGAATTATCTAACTCTCTCTCCCAATAATTTACTCCTATATGAAGCAATTTTGTGGGCAAAATCACGAGGATTTAAAATCATGAATTTGGGTGGCGGTTACGGACAAAATGACAGTCTGTTTCATTTTAAATCATCGTTTTCCAAGACCACCGCTGACTTCTATACTTATAGCAGGATACATAACCAGACCGTATATGAAAGACTTCATAGAGCACGGGATCTCTACGGTGAGCAAGAACATGAGAATGTCATACAATCTGACTATTTCCCAATTTACAGGAGATAGGAAGAGAGGGAGCGTTCGAGAATGATAAAAGGTAAAAAAGTAAATCTGAGAGCGATTGAAAGAACAGACATGCAAAAGATGATGAAATGGGCAAACGATCTGGAACTTAGGAACTTCGTTGGACCTCGATTCCCTGTATCTATGTATGAAGAGGAAGCACGGTTCGAGCAGCTAACGAGGAATGAATCTAGGAAAACCCTCATTATAGAAACAAAAAAGCAAGAAGCCCTTGGCTATCTTTATATAGATCTGGATTGGGTGAATAGGAAAGCCCAGTTATCTATAGCAATAGGTGAAAAGGATTACTGGGACAAGGGCTACGGTACAGAGTCAGTACAAATAGCACTGAATCATTGTTTCAATGAAATAAACCTGAACAAAGTATATCTATATGTGTTTAAGTTCAATAGGAGAGCTGTAGGACTTTACGAAAAATGTGGCTTTAAAAAGGAAGGATTAATTAGGCAAGACTATTTGATTCATGGAAAGTATGAAGACCGGATTATTATGGGCATACTTAAGAAAGAATTCAATGCTAAGATTTGAGGGTGATTGAGAATGAACTGGAAGATTCCTCTCTTCAAGATATACTGGGATAGAGAAGACATAAAGATGGTAAACGAAGCCATCAGCAGAGGGATGTTTTGGGCAATTGGCCCAAATGTTGATAAGTTTGAGGAGATGCTTTCCCAGTACGTAGGTACGAAATACACACTTGCGTTCAATTCAGGGACTTCTGCTCTTCATGCTGTGCTTCTAGCTTATGGAATCGGTCCAGGAGTCGAGGTTATTGTCCCTTCATTTACTTTTATCGCCACTGCAAATGCGCCACTCTTTGTAGGGGCAAAGCCTGTGTTTGCTGATGTAGAAGAGAAAACCTTCGGGCTAGATCCCGAAGATGTAGTTCGCAAGATTACCGCTAGGACCAAAGCTATTATTCCAATACACTATGGTGGTTGCCCATGCCAGATAAAAGAATTAAGAGAGATCGCTGAAAAACATAAGTTGATTCTAATTGAAGATGCTGCGGAATCGCTTGGAGCTAATTTGGATGGTAAGAAGGTTGGGAGTTTTGGAGCGGCGGCTGTTCTTAGCTTCTGCTCTAATAAAATAATCACTACAGGCGAGGGTGGTGCTGTAGTTACCGACTCTGCTGAAATATGCGAGAGGCTCAAGCTGATAAGATCACATGGTAGAGTAGAAAATTCTAATTATTTTTCTTCGACTGAAGATGCAGATTATGTTACTTTAGGCCATAATTTTCGTATATCAGATATTACCGCTGCCTTGGGTGTCGCCCAGCTTAAGAAAATAGATAAAATCATCGAGATAAGAAGGAAAAACGCCAAAAAGCTCTCAACTAGACTGTCCAAGATTGCGGAAATCGAAGTTCCAAATCCTCCGGAAGGTTACTGTCATGTGTATCAAATGTATACTATTAGGCTCAAGGAAGGACAAGAACAAAGAGATGCCTTGTCAACTTATCTTGCGCAAAAGGGCATTATGACTAAGATATACTTTTCCCCCGTTCACCTAACACATTTTTACAGAAACAAATTAGGATACAAGTGCGACTTGCCAATTACGGAAAGCCTCTCCAAGCAGGTTTTGACTCTTCCGATGTATCCTACGCTGACCGAGGATGAGATGGACTATATTGCTGATGAGATCGCAACTTTCTTCGCATAGAATAGTTGCAGAGAAAAAGGAAAAGAAGATGACAAATGTATTTCGGGACAAGAATATATTGGTTATTGGTGGAAGTGGATCCATCGGTAGCGAAATAGTGCGAAAGGTTTTGCAGTATGAACCTAAGGTGGTAAGAGTTCTAAGTAATGACGAGAACGGGCTATTCAATTTGGAACAGGAATTGCAAACCTACTCTAATCTGAGATTTCTAGTAGGAGATGTGAGGGATAAAGAACGGCTCCAGAGGGCCGTAGAGAATATACAGCTTGTATTCCACGCCGCAGCCTTAAAGCACGTTCCCCTTTGTGAATATAATCCCTTCGAGGCGGCGAAAACAAACGTGCTTGGCACTCAGAACGTAATCGAGGCCGCCATGGAGGAAGGAGTAGAGAAGCTCATAACCATAAGCACAGATAAGGCAGTAAGTCCTATCAATGTCATGGGTGCCACCAAGCTATTGGCTGAACGCTTGACAATCTCCGCCAACTATTATAAGGGGTTTAGCAAAACAGCCTTCTCCTGCGTGAGGTTCGGGAACGTGCTTGGTTCTAGAGGTTCTGCGCTGCCATTGTTCAGGAAGCAAATAGAGAACGGTGGTCCAGTTACGCTCACCGACCCAAATATGACCAGATTCGTGATGAGCATTTCTAAAGCCGTCGAACTGGTATTCAAAGCTGCTAAAGTAGCTCACGGAGGAGAAATATTTGTCCTGAAAATGCCGGCCCTACGTATAGGCGAATTGGCAGAGGTGATGATTGAGGAATTAGCAGCCCAGTATGGTTACAGGCCTGAGCAAATTAAGGTGGAAATTATCGGTAAAAGACCCGGAGAAAAATATGACGAGGAGCTGATGACCGAAGAAGAGGCTAAGTACGCTTATGAAACTCAGGATATGTTTGTGATTTTACCGAAGGCGATTGGAGATCACTCTAGAGTTAAAAAGAAGGCGAGGATACATTACACTTCTACGGATCAACCCCTTCTTACTAAGCAACAAATAAAAGTACTTCTACAGGAAATAGCAGAATGCCCTGTTTGAAATAGCCGGTTAATATTGTGATACATGTTATTTTGTGAGCATAAAGAAAGCGCTGGGAACTATCTCGACAAACTAAATGTATGCAGTCTGATAGGATTAGGGAAGATCAACAGATACCCCAATACAGTTTACTATACAGCGAGAAGAGCCTAGACAGGATCGATGTGGTTCAAGCGATTCCACTAGTATGCGAAAAAACAGCTAAAGAACTATTCTCACCCCGTATATGGTGTGTTATTTACGGTGCTCCCGACTTCTTTAGACTACCATAGGTAATACCCGCGCGACGTTTAACTTGATGTAGGATAAGGTATGGATAATATAGTAGAGGAAATCGAAGCAAAATATCCTGTTGATCGTATCTTGGTTGACAGAGAGCAAGTTTGGCCGTACCTGCGGATATTTTACCATTTAGAGTACGTAACGAAAATATGGGGGCAAAATGGTGAAACCCAATACGGAGAACCGTTATACCCACAACCGTCAGTTTCCCAAAGACTCAAAGTATACCTCGAAGTGGTTAAAAATAGCTCCTACGGCCTAAAGAATTGGCTGGGTAAGTACGATTATGTCGCCCTTTCTAATACACAAGAAAGGAGGAGTATTAACGGCAAATACTTTAATAGGCTGATTGATACAATGATAGATGAGCTTGGGCGGGACAGTGTCTTATATATAGAACGTCGGGCTCCCTCTTTCTATCCAATCAAAAAAGTACATACTAAAAGAGTCGTGGGCCGTGATCTGATAGATCTGATAATGTTGTTAGTAGCATTTTGGGAAAAGATTACTCTAAGAAGATATACAATTCAAAATAGATACATATTACAGGCAATCCAAAGAGACTATAATTTGGAAATCGATGATGCACAATTAATTAAAACCTATATAATACAACGAAGAGTATATAGTTTACTGTTCCGCATGATTAAGCCCAAGGCAATATTATTGAGTGACTACTATTCGGCAAACATGCCTGCCATCAAAGCTGCAAGGAATCTGGGAATCAAAGTGGTTGAGTTTCAACACGGTCTAATAGGTAATGAAAACCCGGCATACAATGTTGGCGTTGAAATTGATAAAACGTATTTCCCGGACTATTTATTAGTATTCGGGCGTAAGGAAATAGAGACCTTTGCCAACTCTCGGTTTATTGAACCTAAAAATGTTTTCCCTGTGGGTAGCTTTTATATTGAACATATGAGAAGTAATAGGCCCGAATGCAGTCTAGCTAAGCGCTTGGAGAACTATAAAAGAAGCGTTGGAATCACACTATCTTGGACTGATGAAAAAAGTTCAATTGCATTTGTTCGTCAAGCTGCAAATCTTGACAAACGCATTTTCTATATCCTAATTCCCAGAAGGCCAACATTAGTGTATTACGATACCCTAAATCTCCCTGAAAACGTAGCGATTATTAAAGATATGAACTTTTACGAAGTCATTACATATGTTGATTTCCACTCTACAGTAAGTTCGACCTGTGCTATTGAAGCACCCTCTCTCGGAGTACAAAACATCTTGATCGATATTGATGGCGTCTCAAAGCGATTCTTTGGAAACATACTGAATGATAGCCGTATCACACGGTATATAAACACGCCAAAAGAATTCGTGAATACCATAAATACGTTTGAAAAACTAAGCAAAGACACTATTTCAAAGCTGAATGAAGACATCATCGCCACGGACTATAAGAAGAATATTCGGGATTTCATTAATCTACACTTGAAGCAATGAGCAGGAGACTTGAATGAGAATATGCTATATCGCTGAGGCAGGAAGTATTCACACGCAGAAATGGGTGAAATACTTCGCGGGCCGAGGTCACGAGCTGCATTTGATCTCCCGGAAGTCGTTTGAGGCAAATAGTATCAAAGACTTAAATTCGTATTGGCTTACTAGCTTGCATTACCCCGTATTGTTGCGTTACCCGTATGACACGATTAAGGTTAGAAGACTGATAAAGAAAATCAAGCCAGATATACTGCACGTTCACTATGCCGTGGGATATGGCCTCTTAGGGTCATTAAGCGGCTTTCACCCCTTCATTTTAAGCGTCTGGGGCTCCGATGTTTTGGTCGCGCCTAAGGAATCTAAAATATACAAGTTGACGGTTGAACTTGCAATAAGAAGAGCCGATGTAATACACTGTGATGCAGACCATGTAATCACTCCCCTCATAAAATTAGGCGCAAAGCCCGAGAAGATCAAGCTAATCTACTTTGGTGTCGACACTCAGAAATTTAGGCCAATACAGGGAAGTGAGGAGTTACGGCAGGATTTAGGATTATTTGACTCGCCTACAGTAATAAGCGTGAGGAGTCTGGAGCCAATATACGATATTAAGACTTTAATTGACTCCATAACCCTAGTTTTGAAAGAGATTCCAGGAGCAAAGTTCTTGGTTGTCGGAGGTGGTTCTCAAGAGATAAGTCTCAAGGAACAAGCGAATTCTTTAGGTATTTCAGCCAGTGTAAAATTTACAGGCCGGATTCCCAATGATGAACTTCCCAAGTATTTCAACTCTGCTGATATTTATGTCTCTACCTCGCTGTCGGATGCCGGGCTTGCTTCAAGCACAGCGGAGGCAATGGCCTGTGGACTCCCGGTGATTATCACAGATTTTGGAGATAACAAGAAATGGGTAGAAGATGGGACAAATGGATTTCTTATTCCTTTAAGCAATCCCCAGGCCCTGGCTTCAAAGATTGTTTATCTTATTCGAAACAAAGAGATTAGGAACAGGTTTGGGCACATTAATAGGCAAATAATCGAAGAGAGAAACGATTGGGAAAGAGAGATGGGGAAAGTGGAAAAGCTTTATCAAGACCTGTTTGAAAGCAGTAAGAAATGAAGATTCTGATAACAGGCGGTGCCGGATTCATCCGAAGCTATTTATGTGATAAATATACCCGGGAATGGCACACTGTGCTTTGCTTAGAACAGTTTTAAGTTGATAAGCTCGAAGAATAGGCTGGCTCGTGGGTGAATTTACCTCAGGAGGGCATCGAAGGAAATGATAACGAATAAGAAAGTTCTCATAACCGGCGGTGGTGGATTCATAGGTACATCATTGGCTGAGAGACTGGTCGAAGATAATGACGTTATTCTTCTGGACCTTAACTTCGATCACAATGCTTTCGCATTCTCACACCTAAAGAAGAAGAAAAATATCACCATAATCAAGGCCGACATTCTAGATTCCCAAGCCTTTGCAAAAGTCGCTCAGGATGCTCAAATAGTCGTACATACAGCTGCTATGGTGGGGGTACAGGAGGTTATTCATAATGCGTTATACACTTTAGATGTTAATTATATCGGCACATCCAATCTATTGAAGACAGTTTCGCGTAGTTCACGTTGCGAGCGGTTGATCTTCTTCTCCACAAGCGAAGTTTTCGGTTCAAATGCCTTCAGAATTGCCGAAGACGGTAACTCAGTTCTCTCTTCGGTACAGGATATAAGATGGTGCTATTGTATTAGTAAACTTGCTGCCGAGCATCTTGCCCTGAGTTATTTCCGCCAGAAAGGATTACCCGTTGTCGTTCTGCGACCCTTCAATGTATTTGGCCCGAAACGGCAAGGGGATCATGTGGTACTTCGGTTTATACTCAGAGCCCTAAAGAATGAGAAACTGGAAGTCTATGGTGACGGTACACAAATTAGAGCCTGGTGTTATATTGATGACCTTTGCGATGCCCTGCTAGCGTGCATGGTGAACGAGAGGGCAGTTGGGCAAGCCTTCAACATCGGGAATCCACGCAATACGCTTACGGTCTATGACCTTGCTAAGAGAATCATATCTCTTTGTGGCTCGAAATCAAATATCCTCTTCAAAGCGCTGGATTTCGCTGATATCGATATACGAGTTCCCAACACATCGAAAGCAAGAGATATCCTCGGGTTTGTTCCCAAGATTGAGATCGAGGAAGGCTTATCCAGAACCATCGAATGGGTTAAACCACGTGTCGATGAACTCAGTTCACTGCTAAACACAACGAGAAGAGAGTACATAGTGTGAAAGGGAATTCTATGTCAACAGATACTTCCTCTGTGACCTTGCGGACGCTATATGTGACAATGCTGAGGATCCGCAAGTTTGAGGAAAAAGTAGCTGGACTCATTTCGCAAGGGGAAATTAAATGCCCTACCCATCTTTACATTGGTCAAGAGGCAGTAGCCACAGGTTTTTGTGCTAACTTGCGAAGAGATGACTACCTTCTGAGCAATCATCGTAATCACGGGCATTATATTGCCAAAGGCGGCGAGATGAAGGCGCTAATGGCGGAAATGTATGGAAAGGCGACTGGCTGCTCAAAGGGTAGAGGGGGCTCAATGCACCTGGCATCGCCTGAAGTGGGGTTACCAGGGAGTTCAGCCATTGTCGCTGGAACGATACCTTTAGCTGTGGGAGCGGCCTTAGCTTTCTCAATGCAAAGGAAAGACAGCGTATCAGTAGCTTTCTTCGGCGATGGCGCAACTGGCGAGGGTGTATTCTACGAATCGCTCAATTTCGCATCGCTCAAGAAGCTGCCCGTGATTTTCGTCTGCGAAAACAATCTGTATGCCACCCATTTGCCTATCGCTGCCTGCCTCGCAGATGTTCAGATTTGGAAAAAGGCTGAAGTGTTCAACATGCCTGGAATCAAAGTTGATGGGAACAATGTAGTGGAGGTCTTCCAGTCGGCGAAGAGGGCAATCGAGTTGGCGCGTCTCGGCAAGGGGCCTACACTGATAGAGTGTATGACATATAGATGGCGGGGACACGTAGGCCCGCATGATGATATTAATAAGGGGCTAAGGAGTAAAGAGGAGTTGGATTGTTGGATGAACAGATGCCCTATTAGAGCGTTTGAGGAGTTCATATTGGCACGTGGCATTATGTCCGACTCAGAGAGAATCAAGATAATCAGAAGCATTGACAAGGAAATCGAAGATAGCATCACCTTTGCGAAGGAAAGTCCCTATCCTGATGAACGCAGCTATCTCAACTATGTATTCAAAACTTAAGTGAAGGATCAAATGCGGCAATTATCCTACGCGCAGGCGATTAATGAGACTCTACACCAGATGATTGAAAGGGATTCACGTGTATTTTTGATCGGCCAAGGGGTAACAAGTCCTTGGTACGTCGGCACGACCACTGACGGACTCATTAATCGATTTGGTCCTGGCCGAATAATTGATACTCCTATATCTGAAGACTGTATTACAGGTGTAGCTGTAGGCACAGCGCTTTGCGGTATGCGTCCGGTTTTGATGCATGCCAGAATGGACTTCATGTATTATGCTATGGACCAGATAGCTAACCACGCTGCCAACTGGCACTACATGTTTGGCGGGCAATTAAGCGTTCCTTTAACCATTTGGGGGATTATCAACAGAGGGGGAGAGCAGGCTGCACAGCACTCCCAGGCCCTTCAGGCTATGTTCACACATATACCAGGTCTCAAAGTCGTTATGCCCAGCAATCCATATGATGCCAAGGGGCTTCTTGTTGCCTCTATTCAGGATGAGAACCCTGTCGTCTACATTGACGACCGTTGGCTATATAGTCATGTCGGTGAAGTACCCGAAGAGCTGTATTCTGTTCCGATTGGCAAAGGGATAATCAGAAAAGAAGGCAAAGATGTGACGCTAGCAGCAACGTCCTATATGGTCTATGAGGCCGGCAAAGCTGCTGAGACCGCTGCCAAAGAAGGCATAAGTGTAGAGGTCATAGACGTGCGCTCCCTGAAGCCTCTGGATGAGGACCTCATACTTAAATCAGTCAAGAAAACAAGGAGATTGGTTATTGCCGATGGAGGCTGGAAAACCTGTGGCGTAGGGGCTGAAATCGCTGCTAGGGTTGCAGAGAGCGATATTTTAAAGGGGCTGAAAGCGCCTATAATGCGGGTTTCACTGCCTGATACGCCGGCTCCTGCAAGTCCTGCTCTGGAGAAGGCCTACTATCGCAAAGCAGAGGATTTAGTCCGAGCTATTAGAAATGTCATCGAGGGTTAACGTGCCATACAAAGTACCATTTGTTAATTATCATGAGCATTACCGCAGGATTTGGGATGAGGTGATGGGGGCCATTACAGAGGTGTTATCCAGAGGGGACTTGATACTCCGTGATCAATTAAGGCACTTTGAAGAAAACGTGGCTTCATTTGTCGGGGTGAAATACGCTGTGGGCCTTAATAGCGGAACCGATGCCCTCTATTTATCCCTGCTAGCTGCTGACCTGGGCCCCGGCGATGAGGTTATCACCGTTGCTCATACCTTTGTAGCTACCGTATCTGTCATCCATTACAGTGGCGCTACGCCGATTCTGGTTGATGTTGATGCGGACTACAACATGAATGTCGACCAGGTTGAAAAAGCCATCTCTCCCCGAACTAAAGCTATTATGCCTGTTCACCTGAACGGCCGGCTTTGTAATATGGAAAGATTGATGAAAATTGCTACAAAACACAACTTAATTGTGATAGAGGATGCAGCTCAGGCTCTGGGAGCAAGCTTCGACGGGAAGAAATCCGGGTCGTTTGGCTTGACCGGTTGTTTCAGCTTTTATCCTGCGAAAATCCTGGGCACTGCTGGTGACGGCGGAATGCTGGTGACCAACAGTGAAGATATAGCTGAGAAAGTCCGCCTCCTGAGAGACCACGGACAGTGTAGAGCGACAGGCGACATCCTTTTCTATGGCTTCAACAGTCGCTTGGACAATCTCCAGGCGGCTATTCTGGATATAAAGCTCAGATACTTGCCCCAATGGATTGAAAGGCGTCGGGAATTAGCCGATCTTTATCACCGGGGATTATCAAATCTATCTCCTATTAAATTACCTCCGCCTCCAAGTTCCCAGAACCGTTATTTTGATGTCTTCACTAATTATGTAATACGTGCTCGTGAAAGGGATAAACTCGTTGCCTATTTGAATGAAAACGGCATAGAGGTTTTGATTTCTTGGCCCAAACCAATACATCATCATAAAGCTTTGAACTTAGGACATTTTAATCTCCCTATGACCGAGCATATTTCCCGGGAGGTTGTCTCATTGCCTCTTTTCCCCGAATTAAGCAACGAGCAAATAGAATTCGTGATAGATGCCGTACGCAAATTCTATGGAAGTACAAGAAGCCCATGCGTGAAAGGTTAAAGCGTCTTTTGAAGAAGTCTCCACAGATCTACTCTTTTGTTGCGAAAATATACTCGTTTGGCGCATTAAAGCTACGTTATCTGCAGGAACGTCTCTTAGGCACTCGACTAGCAGAAAGGGAGTGGGCTACACGGCATCTACGCAGCGGTAATGATTGGAATAATACGAAGCACGCTGGTGATGATCACGAGTGGGTTAAGAGTTATTGGGATTCGCGAAACCACAGTCACCGACCATTTTTGCTAGAGCATATATCCAAATTCGCCCCGGTTTCTAGCATCCTGGAAATAGGATGCAACTGCGGGCCTAACTTATATCTGCTGGCAAAGAAGTTCCCAGATGCAGACATAGTGGGCATTGATATCAACCCTGAGGCAGTTAGAAAGGGAAACGAGTTTTCCGTCCAAGAGGGCATTAAGAATGTCAGGCTGTTAGTGGGTAAAGCGGATGAGCTTGAACAATTCAAGGATAAGAGTTTCGATATTGTTTTCACCGATGCCGTTTTGATATATATCGGGCCGGACAAAATCAAGGAAGTCATAAACGGCATGCTCCGTATAACACGAAAAGCGTTAATCCTTTTTGAGTGGCATTCCTTCGGTTGCGCATCCCATCCTCTCGGCGTCTATGTTGGACATTGGATGAGAGACTACACTGCACTTTTGAAGGAATTCGTTCCGGAAGAGACTGTGCATGCTACCAAAATGCCTGAAAAGCTATGGGCAGACAAATATTGGCAAAAGTACGGGGGTATAGTTGAGGTCGATCTGGAAAATCAAAAGTGCAAAACGAGGGAGTAACACATCGGTAAGAAGGTTCTGATTATAGCGAATCTGTTTCATGCTTCTCCACGTATACCGGGTCTGGTTAAATACCTCCCTGAATTCGGCTGGGAGGGCATACTTTTAACGGTGCCCATCGGGGAAAACCCGGAGTCTCGCTTCGGACCACCCAACGATTTCAAAACCAGGTACAGAGTTATAGAGACACAGGCCTACCAACCAAACGTGGACATAGGAGAACAGGCACAGAGGCGATTCAAGTTGACCTCTAAAAAAGCGTACCGCTATGTCAGACCCTTTTTGAGAATCCTCTACAGATTCTATTCCGAGATGGTTCATTATCCTGATAACGGTAGGAATTGGAAGACTTCAGCTATCAAAGCAGCGGACAAATTTTTGGAAACTGAAAAGGTCAACGCCATAATCAGCAGTTCATCGCCTGTAACTTGTCATATTATTGCCAAAGAGCTGAAAAACAAGCATAGTCTTCCCTGGGTTGCGGATTTGAGAGACCTCTGGACTCAGAATCACGCGTATCCATATAGCATTTTGAGGAGAATGATTGAGAGGCGGCTAGAATTGAAAACGTTAAAACATGCAGATGCTTTGGTGACTACCTCTTTGCTCTGGTCAGAAGAGCTAAAAGAATTACACAAAATATCAGAGGTGTATTCGATTACAAACGGATTCGACCCTGAAAGATTGAATGAGCAGCCAATCAACTTAACGTCGAAATTCACCATCACTTACACAGGTCAGATTTACACCGGCAAACAGAACCCTTCGAAGCTGCTAGCTGCTTTGAGGGATTTAATTGATGACAGTATTATCGAGCAAGAGGATGTCGAAGTCAGATTTTATGGGCCTCCAGATGAATTATTAGCAGGGGAAATTGAAAAATATAGGCTCTCTAGTATTGTCCAGAAATATGGAGTAGTACCCAGACAAATTGCTTTCAGGAAGCAGAAGGAATCACAATTGCTGCTCGTGTTCAATTGGGAGGGCCCGAGTGAGAAGGGCGTCTATACACTGAAGGTCTTCGAATACCTGGCCTCTCGGAGACCCATACTGGCTACGGGAGGCTTCGGCAACGATGTGATAGAGGCGCTGCTCAAGGAAACTAGGGCCGGGGTTTATTGCCGGACAGTGGGAGATATTAAAAGCGCTCTTAAGGTTTTGTACTTAGAGTATAAACAGAACGGAAAAACCACTTACACCGGAGATATTGAGAAGATTAACAAGTATAGCTATCGGGAGATGGCAAGACAATTCGCAGCAGTGCTTGATAAATCAATTCCTGCCCAATGACAATTTCACTTGCCAGAGGCTATTAACGCTTCACCCCCCTATCTCATGGTACAAACTCAGCAGACGTCGCTCCATAATCTGCCAGCTATATTCCCGTTCATACACCTTCCTGCCATTAGCTCCCATCTGCTTGCACAATTCGGGATTTTGCTTTAGCTTCGCTATCGCTTGTCTTATCTGATCAACACTCTGGCAGTCAACAGCCAGGCCGCAGTTCTCCTTCTCTGCCAGCTCTGCCATTGCTGTGCCTTTGCTTACGAGGATCGGCTTTTGACACATCATAGCTTCAAACAGTTTGGTAGGATAAGCCCACCTGTGTACGTATACACTGGGATCGTACAGGGCAAAAAGAAGGTCCGCTTCGGCGGTTTTTGCTAAGACTTGGCTGTAACTGATTTTGCCCAGAAACTGCACTTTATCCTTTGCTTCATCGGCCCATGCGGTGATTTGGTCGACCTCATCGCCGTACCCGGCCACAGTTAGCCTGACGTTATCCATGTTTCTGATAGCTTCAAAAACCTTATCTAGATTTGATTTACGGCTCCTGAAAAGCGCGCCTGCATAGAATATTGTAAATATATCCTTATCCTTCGCGGCAACTTGCAGCTCACTACAAAAGTCGGGGGGGGAGTTGGTAATTACAACCACATTCTTGTTCGGGATTCCGTTTAGCTCTTTCGCTACTCCTTCGCCTGCCAGCACTATGCCGTCAGCACAACGGATAAATAGCTTATCCACAAACACGCATATCCACGTGAGCCACCTAGGAAGCCTAACCAACATATAATAAATGTCAGCTATCTCATAAATAACCTTCTTCCTCTTTATTCTGGCAGCAACGACTGCGGGCATAATAGTATCGAAATCCATGGCCTGGACTATGTCCCACCTTTCCTTCATCAGCCATAGAAATTCGAACAACCACCAAATGGGTAAAAAAGCGAGGACTTTAGGGCCAAAAGGTGCTCTAAATCTAAACCGACGTGCTTCGTAATGTTCTTCACGTGATACTCTTGGGTACTTGCACTCTCTGTCCCAACCTAGCAGAATTACACTATGACCATGGGAAGACAAAACCTGCGCAGTCTTGGGGCCTCTGGGGCTAACTGTTTCTAACGCGGCTCTTACTATCACCACCCTCATTTAACGTAAGTGCCCTTTCAATCCTTGCAAGAGGTCGATGAGCTGTTTTGCCCTGTGTTTGGCAGTATGCTCCTTAAGCACTCTTCTTCGAGCCGCCTCGCCGGTTCTTCGCCGTAATTCGTCTAACGATAAAAGCATTTTATATGTTTCTACAGCCTCTTCGGCGTTATGAACTATGAACATCTCTTTCCCTACTTCAAACCACTCTTCAAGCCCATTATATGGGTCAGACACCACACAACAGCCTAACGAGGCAAGTTCAAAGGGACGTGCACTGGATGTACCGTACAGTTGAGCATCGATTTCCTTGGTTATGTTAAGATTTATCTTGCTCCGGCAGCAGTAGCTTCTCCAGGCGCTGATGCTCAGGACGCCGCAAGTCTTAGCTCGGCCCAAATTAACTCCATGCTCCCTGCCGCCTACCAGAAAATTAGCGCTCTGAAGCGCTGCAGATGGCTGGCTAATCATGAAATCCATACGTTTCTCTTTTGTTTTACCTCTAAAGCCATAATAGAAAATGTCTATATCCTGCTCGACTTGAATCGGAGAATAAAGTTCCGGGTCCACGCCATAGTAAAGAACGTCAACACTTCTGGCCCCCAGCTCCCTTAGCATAGGGATAGCGCCCTTGGAACAACTGAGGAAGACATCGTATTCAGCGAGGTCAGCGCCAGGATATTGGCTAAACTTAAAGCTCTCGGTTTCCGAATAAGAAGGCAAGCTTGTAGGCAGGTCGCCATCGTAGTAAATAATGGGCAGCTTGGCTCTTGCTTTAATCTTTGTAGGTATGCCCATCATATGATTTAAAGGTGCATTGAAGAATAGGACAGCATCCACATCCCCTTCCCGGTCTAACACTTTAAGCAAATGTCTCTCCCACTTCGGCCGAATATAATTCTCTACTACAGCTAAACTCAGGTTCGAAAAGACCCCTCTATTACCTACCGACCTCCTCCGCGTTCTATCAAGGAAAGAATTGTATAGGATACTTTCTCGAGCGCAGGGATTGGGGTAAGAACGCCACCAAAGCGAATTTACGGGATAGCCAAGATAAGGGATGACAATAAGCTCATTACCTATTTCGTGTAAGCCTTTAAATAGCTGCCACCAGAATGGGGTAGGCCCCATTCCGTATTTGAGGTCGATAGTGCTGCAGACTACAAGTAGTTTCAATCCGACTTCAACCTTATGAGAGATTCATGGTGGTTTTCGTCCTAAATGAAGGTCAGCCTTACGTGCTCCGGAAGAAAGCCTTTATCTCACCACATACTCTTTCGACATCATCATTTGTGAGGAAAGACGAAGACGGCAGCCACAAACCTCGTTGAGAAACAGATTCTGATACCTTGAAGTTGCCTTTAACATGAGAATACGGGGGCTGTGTATGAATTGCTGGATAAAAAGGTCGTGTGCCTATCCCCCTACCTTCCAAGAACTTTGCCAGATTATCTCTCATCCCCTCTCCCTTGACAAGAATGTCAATGAACCAAGGTGAGCACTCTGCCAAATTCGTAGCTATGAGTTCCACCTCTTTTATACCTTGCAGCAAATCATAATAAAGCTTGTATATTTCCTTCTTTCTTTTTACTCTCCAGTCGAGTTTTTTCATCTGCTCAATCCCTATAACTGCCTGAAGGTCGGTGAATTTGGAATTGAGCCCCATTATCTCATGGTAATCCACCCCAGCTTTTGGTCGCCCGAAGTCCTTTATCATCGCTATTTTTCGGTATATTTCCTCGTCGTCTGTAACCAGGGCGCCTCCTTGTCCGGTAGTTATGATTTTAGGGAAACTGAAGGAGAAACTACCAACTATGCCAAAGGTTCCTAGGTGCTTTCCTTGGAACCTAGAGCCCAAGGACTGAGCAGCATCCTCGACAAGAAACAAATTGTATTTGCGAGCAAGGGCTACAACCTTGTACATATCCGGACAGCGTCCGTTGATGCTGACAAACATCAAGGCTTTGGTCCTCGGAGTTATAGCTTTCTCAACTAGACCAAGATTGATACACAGATCTGTAGTTGTAATATCTACGAATACAGACTTTGCACCAACCAATACGATAGCGTTTGATGAGGCTATCATGGTGTAATCAGGTACAATGACCTCGTCTCCCTTTTTGATCCCCAAAGCCATAAGTGCGATGACCAAGCTAATCGTGCCGTTATTCACCACTGAGGCATATTTGCAGCCGACGAAGTCGGCTATCATTCGCTCGAACTCTCTCGTCTTTTTGAATTCAGTCAGCCATGCACCTGAGTCCAAATACTCCGCTACGGCCCTTTTCTCCTCCTCACCTATCCAGGGCTCGATCTGGTAAATCTTCTTCATGACTTTTCTGCCTCTATATTAAGGCTTATCAGCAACCCCTTTTCCTTATCCATATGAGGAATGTAAGCTTGGGAGAAATCATCATAGTCTTTATGAACAGTCTTACGCCAATCATATCTGTGGATATTTGTGAAACCAGTTTCCTCAAGGATATCCTTTAGTGACCGAAAATCGTAAACCGTTTTATGATATATTGTTTTACGCTCCTGTGGAGTCTCTATTACCATCCTGCCATATAGAGGACCCAAGACCAGACCTAGATCGCGGTATTCTTGGTAAACCTTTACCAGAGCTTCGAAATCGGGCACGGCAAGGCGCAACATACCACTACGTTTCAAGACGCGGTGCCACTCTGGCAAGACCTTTTCCTGGGCCTCTTGCCTTTCAAAGTATTCCAGGGCATGGCAACAATAGAGCAAATCTACCGACTCATCGCCAAACATTGGCAGATCTGAGATGTCAGTTTTGTAATCTATATGAGGGTAATCTGCCAAATCAATATGGATAAACCCAGGAATATACCTCCTCCCACAACCTAAATGTAGTTTTATCCCGTTCTTAGGTTCAAATTCTTTCCCGGTCTTTTTCCGCTCCGACATATGGGCCATTTTTGACCTCTAATACCCTAGTATTATTCTCCAATATTTGATAGCCATGTCCACCATGAAGAAGAATCATGGCGTCTCCTTTGCTAAGTTCAATCGTTCTTAGGAGTACTTTCCCAAAGTTATAAACGTCCGCTCTAAGACGCCCTTCTTTAACAAAAATGACTTCTTGAGTGTGTTGGATCTCTCGAGGCGCCACCAAATGAATATGAGGTGCCAACTTCTGACCCTTGTTATATCCCCAAGTACCCACCTGCTGATAATCTTCGTTAGAAGATACAAAGTTCAATCCTTCTTCCCAGTCAGTACCCCTGATCACAATTGCCAGGATCCGGTTTCCGTCTACTATCTTCTCTGTTTTCATTATTTGTGCCCTACTTGATATTACTCGTATACCATTCCACGGTTTGCTCAATGCCTTTTCTCAAGCTTGTGGGGGGCACCCAATGGAATAGCGCCCTGAGCTTGCTGTTATCCATAGTCTTGTGGGGGGCGCCGTCAGGTCTTGACCTATCCAAGACTATTTCCCCCTTGTATCTCACTATATCTTTTATTAACTCCGCAAGTTCTAGAATAGAAATGCCTTTACCCACTCCGACATTGATTGGGTCCACCGTGGGTCCCATCTCAAGAGCCTTCATTAGAATTTCAGCCCCGTCATCCACATATAGCCACTCCCTCACTGGTTTACCGCTGCCCCAAACACTAACTTGGGGGAGATTTCTTCTTTTTGCCTCCACAAACTTCATTATCAGTGCGCCCAGGGCATGAGAGCGCTTCTCCTCGAAATGGTCGCCGGGGCCGTACATGTTCGGCAGAATAAGATTGACCGTTACAAAACCATATTGTTTGTAGTAAGCCCAACTCTGCACCCAAGTGGCTTTCCTGACAAATCCGTAGACCATGACGGATTCATCAAGTTGCCCATCCCACCATTCTTCTTCTTTAAAATCCTTCGTCAAGTGACCGGGGTAAGAGCAGTTGGAAATCGGATTGATGAATCTCTTTACACCGGTTAATCTCGCACTCTCCATCAAGTTCGTCGACATCAAGATATTGTTATAGAATATCTCTCCCGGTCTCTCATACCCAAATTGGATTCCTCCTACGAAGGCTGCGCAGTTGATAAGAGCATCGAATCTCTCTTTCTCAAACAACTCCCTTGTTTGTTTAACACTTCGAAAGTCGTAGCCATCTCTCAAAGAGAGAGAAACAAAACCTATACCCCTTTCTTTCAGCCCCTTAATTACTCTTCTACCCAGGAATCCGTTGCCACCTGGAACGAATACTTTGTTTAACTGCATATCAATCACGCCCCCACCATCTGTCGGGGAATTTCTGCTTCAATATTCTGTCTCCTTCGCCAACAGGTTGTAAGCCCACGGCGCGCATATCCGCATCTACCATGATCTTGACAAGTTCTTTAAATCTGACCTTTGGATTCCAACTCAAGCTCTTCTTAGCTTTTGTAGAGTTAGCAACTAACTCATCAACCTCTGTCAGCCTAAAGTATTTGGGGTCTGTCTTGACATATTTATGCCAATCAAGCCCCACGTAAGAAAAAGCTTCTTCAACTAGCTCTTTCACTGTGTGGGGTTCTCCTGTGCCCATGACAAGATCCTGGGGCTGCGGAATCTGAAGCATCTTCCACATGAATTCAACATATTCTGGAGCGTAACCCCAGTCTCTTATTGCTTCCAAATTGCCCATGTATATATAATCCTGCTTTTTTGCCAAGATATAGGCAATAGCTCTTGTGATTTTCCTGGTCACAAAGGTTTCGCCTCTTCGCGGAGACTCATGATTGAATAATATGCCGTTGCACGCGAATAGGTTATAGGCCTCCCTGTAATTCTGGACTATCCAATATGCGTATAGCTTCGCGACAGCATAAGGGCTTCTGGGATAAAATGGGGTAGTTTCACTTTGAGGAGCCTTGGCTTGGCCAAACAGTTCCGACGTTGATGCTTGGTAAAACTTCGTTCTTAACCCAATTTCTTTAATCCCATCCAGTATTCTCAAAACACCTACGGCATCCACTTCAGCGGTATATTCAGGGACCTCAAAAGAGACTTGAACATGGCTTTGGGCAGCCAAATTGTAGATTTCATCAGGCTTTATTTGCTCCAGCAACCTATTCAGATTTGATGAATCTATCATGTCTCCATAGTGAAGATATAAACCTATATCTTTTTCCCGTTGACCATCATAGAGCATGTGTTCAATGCGAATAGTATTGAAGGTGCTGGCTCTTCTAATGATTCCATAGACTTCGTATCCTTTGGCCAATAGAAACTCCGCTAAGTATGAGCCATCTTGCCCAGTTATTCCAGTAACCAAGGCTTTACGTTTCATGCAGCTTTTCCTTCTAACTCGCGAGTCCCGCTTTGAGGTATTGGTTTGTACAATTGTAGGCGAGTTGACCGCACCTTATTTCTATGTGCCATCACGTCCAAGATAAATCTTAGCATCGCCTCTTTTGCCAGTTATTGAGCCTTGCGGTCTGATTCGTCAGTTGGAGGTTGCCTAGCTTCATTTGCCAACTGGGCACCCCCGCTGCGTATCAGCTCCTTCATTGCCTGCAGCATGAGTGCAGCAAACAGCGAAAGCAGCCCCGCCAAGCAAAGCAAGATTGTACCAAATGCATTCCCAAATGCCAACTCCTTAGTGGAACTGTAGACCGACAATACACGCGCCCCTAACACTAGACCGCCCACCAGAAGTGCAAGCCCTGGCACTCCAAACAACAACAGGGGTTGTCGCAAGCTAAACAAAACAAGCACTCTACTTAGAACGCTTACGCCATGACCTATGGGGCTCCTCTTCGCCTGACCTGCATAAGACACATCTATGGGCACTTCAGCTACCCTGAGACCGCTTTTGCTTATGGCGAACTGCATCTCTGAGCTAATTGACATTCCGTCCTCAGCCAGGTTCAACTCCTTGAGTGCCTTTGCGGAGTATGCCCTAAACCCACTCTGAGAATCGCTGATTTTTTGCCCCGAGCCTACGTTAGTGATAGTTGTCAGAACGCGCTGTCCCAGGCGGCGATAGAAAGGCGGCTTCTTGACTATTCCTATGAACCGAGAGCCAATTACAACATCCGCCTCGCCATCGAGAAGAGGTCTAACCAGTTTAGGTATGTCTCTCGGGTCGTGCTGCCCGTCGCCATCGAGAATCACCAGAGCATCGGCTCCAAGCTGTCCCCCTCTTTCCAAGGCACTGCGTATCGCAGCGCCATATCCTCGATTCTGCCCATGCTGGTGAACTATGGCACCAGCACCAGCAGCGATCTCAGCAGTAGCATCAGTCGAGCCATCATCGACAACTATAACCTCATCGACGTATTTTTTTGTCTTGACTACTACGCTCCCGATGCAGCGCTCCTCGTTGAAGCAAGGAATGGCAGCGACTATCTTCCGCTTGCCCTGACGTTCTGAAGCTGCTGGCTCGTTGCTCATAGTTTACTTCTCTCCACCGGAACAATTTCGCCAGAATATAGATATTTAACTAGAGTGTAGCACTAGACAAGCACTTTGACAAACACGTGATTTGCCTGGATGAAACATCGCTTCTTTTCCAAAGATGCTGTGTGAGAGCATTGCCTTTTAAGGTGAATACTCGAATATCTCCACCTCGGAGATGTTCCCCTGTGTTACAACTGCAGTTGGAGATTGATGGATTAACTTGTAGTGGTCTAATTTCTCGAGGGGGACAGGGCTGATAAGCGGACTCTCGCCCACTATCCGATAGTCTGGGTGCGCATCTACAAACGCCTTCGCACTGTCGTAAGTTGAAAAGGATTGCTCATCGGAGATGACTTTTGCCGTGAACGTGTTGCCCTCCGTACTCGTTAACTGCCTTTCGTTCCAGGAAACTGCGAAGATTTGTTGGGGAACGGGAACCCATTCTTCACCTCCAAAGAGGTATAATCTAGAGCACATGGATTGATAGTAGCTAGGATAATAAAGCATCACCGATTGAAGCGTATCCATCCCAGTACTCTGATAAAATACATCGTAGAATTGAGATTGATCTTTGCCAGCCCAGACCACCATGGCAGGAAATTTCCCAACAGCCATGGGAAAGTCGATGATTACATACTTGGAGCTCAGCCTATCGAGCACCTCGCTGCCCGAGACCTCGTCCTGGGCGGTGAAAAACAAGGCGGCATCCGTGGCACCGGACTGGCTTGGATTCGCGTTCGGTATGCGATGGGCGATATAGGTTATGAAGTAACCATAGTCCCACCAGCTCATCACTCCATATGCTGACTCTGGATACTGATAAGCCTCTCCAGCCGGCGGTTTTTGGTACAGTTCATAATAGAAATCATAGTTCTGGAAAGGGTCGGGCGTGTTTTTAGGGTCACTCATCCACACCAGCGATTCGTGCCAATCGTCGCTGACGCTGTCGCCACTCTTCGGCTTGGCCCAGTCAAAAATCGCCACACCGATATTAGGGTAGAATGCCAAAAAGAACACGGCTATCAATGTAACCGAGACGTAGACATTTCTCGCGTTTAGATACCTTGTAGCCAGAACGCCCCGTTGCTGCTTCTTAGCCTTCTTCTTGTCACGCTTTGCCTTTTTACCGCGCTTAGTCTTTCCGCCCTCCCTCTCCCCCTTCCTATCTCTGCTATCTTCTTCCAACTCGAGGGCCTCAGGGGATTCCCTAAGGCCGGCGAACTCTAATATCTTCCAAGACAGATACGCAGTAAGTACAGCAACATTCACGGCGAAATAATACCCGAACCGGTTTTGACTGAATGTAGCCACTAGTATTACCAAGCTCCAGACAAATAGCAGCGTCTTCTCAGCAGTCCCCTCCTTTATGATGAGATAAGCGATTATTGCCATAGCTATCAGAGCCAAATAGAAGTCTATAGTGAACTGATCCCATGCCGTGGACAAAGAAAGCGGCGCAACTTCGGCGACAGTCAACATACCCCCCACTGGCCTGAATGTACTTGTTTTGTCCAGAATCGAGTTGAACAGCGAGGGATCGATGACACGAAACAGTACTGCACCTATCCCACCCAACACCAGCAACGCCAGCGGGTAGTAAACTCGCTTTATATCCTTGCCAGCCATTAGAGAAGAGAGCATGCCCAGCGCTAGAAAGGCCGCGATGCCGATGAGCAGCGATGAAAACCCGAGGCTCCACGCCCCGTATCCATTCCAGGACACAGCAACCATAAACAGGGCTATGAGGAAGCAGAAACCTGCAACTATGCAAAGGTAATCTGTCGATTTGCCCCTGAGATGGTCCATAACAAATTGAATAACGGCGAAAGCGAAGATTATGAATATAAACAGCCCTGCACCAGGCCAAGTAAGCAAATAGAGCCCCAGCACTATCCCAGCTAGCAGAGAATAAAGCAAAGGCATCCTGAGAGTTCCCCAATCTCTCCGCCAAAGGCTCTTGAAAGAAATTTCATTTTGTCTTGACCTTTTTATTGCCAGAATCAAGAACATCATGGTAAAGGCGGTGAACAGGGTTTCCGCGACATGGTAATCGGGGAAGCCCAGCAGGGAGCGCCAGAGAAATTGGCCGGGTAAGACGGTAATCAGGGCCGCGCCAATAAGGCCTGCCTTCCTGTTAAAGAGCTCCTTGCCTATGAAATAAACGGGCACAGTAACCAATGCCCCCAGTATTGCCGGCAGATAGGCTCCTACCGTTTCTATGACTTTCTGAGTTGGGGAGCCAGCGCCGAAGACCCAGGCCAAGAAGCCCAAAAGAAGGTAGAAGAAAGGCGGGGCACCGAGAGACGATCCGCCTGGGTAGAAGGTGTAGGGGTCAAAAAGCGGCCGGTGCGGGAAGTGGAGGGCCAAGAGCATCACCTGACGCATATGATAATAGCAGTCGGTTTCCTGGAAATTTACCCAACCGCCGGCAAAGACGTTGTGATAAGGGAAGTAGGTGCGCAGGAACAGGGCAACTAAGAAGAACGCGAACAAGGCCAGGCCATATTTGGCGCGCGCTAAGAATTTCATCTTCGTACTAAACTGGTGGCACCTTTTTTTCTCTGCATTCTTGGCTTCCGTGTGTCGTAACACGTAACAGTGGCATAGTTCACCGTAGACCTGAGCTATGCCATTGGGGATAAAGTTACCACATACTTGTGATTTATTCAACCCCCTTATCGATACAAATAATCGGCTGAACCGGGCTTTACTTTCATCACCGGTTGTGCTAGAAGATACCCAGACATATCATGGTACTGAACCAAGAAAAGTTGACACAACTACGAGGCAACGACGGTGTTTTTAGGTCAGATGACAGTGGAGGCAACGGTTCCGGCGGGCAAGACAGGGGGCGCTTGCTTTGCCGGATTTTTGCGAAGCTAATTTTCGGTGCTACGAAGCTAGGCGGGGAGCCGCTGAGTGTGAAGCAAGCTCTCTATCCACCAAGCTAACCGCCTTTCCCTGCGGCTATGTTATGAAGCTCTTCGCTTCTTTACTCGTGGATTATATGTTATCACTATATCAAAGGCCAAATCAGCAGGAAACGGCATTGAACTGGATGTTAGACAAAAAGCAAGCCAGCATTCCAAGCAAAATCGACTTTGCAAACTAGCTTATCCGCGAATACGGCGCAACTCGTCTGGTTTACTGCACCTGAGCAATGCATCCTCCAGAGTTACTGCTCCCGACCTCACCAGTTCCTGTAGCGCTTGGTCCATGGTCTGCATGCCGAATTGCTTGCCGGTCTGCAGGTAGGTGGGAAGTTGCTCAGTCCTGGCATCACGGATGAGATTACGTATTGCATCAGTGGCTACCATAATTTCGAAGGCAGCTACTCTCCCCTTGCCCCCGGCTCTAGGCAAAAGGAACTGCGAGAGCACACCTTCCAACACTAGCGAGAGCTGAAATCTGATCTGCGGCTGCTGATGAGCAGGGAAAACATCAATTATGCGGTCAATGGTCTGAGGAGCACTCGCTGTATGCAATGTACTCAAAACCAAGTGCCCAGTCTCCGCAGCGGTGATCGCCGTGGATATCGTCTCCAAATCACGCATCTCACCTACTAGGATCACATCAGGGTCCTGACGCAGGCTATGTTTTAAGGCAGTAGCGAACGACTTAGTGTCATCACCCAGATCTCTCTGGGCAATGAGACACTTCTCATTATGATGCAGGAATTCAATTGGGTCTTCAATCGTGATCACATTTCGTCTATCGGTCTTATTTAGATAATCAATCATAGCAGCTAACGTGGTTGACTTACCCATTCCCGTAGGGCCAGTTACCAGGACCAAGCCCTTGGTCTTGACCGCTAGAGTCTTACACACAGGAGGCAATCCGAGTTGATCTATAGTCGGCACCTTCAGTGGCACCTGCCGAATAGCGATACTGATCGTCCCTCGCTGAAAATAGGCGTTCACCCTGAAACGAGCCAGGCCAGCTATACTGAACGGCATGTCCAGCTCCAGCTCATTGTAAAATCTCTCTCTCTGAGTCTCTGTAGTTATATATTCTAGCGATTCTTTCATGAATTGGGGAGTGATATTGGGCAATTCCTCTAAAGGACTCAGGATGCCATCGATACGAAGCACCGGTGGGCTCGGCACCCTCAGATGTAAGTCCGAGGCTCCCTTTTCCACCACTAAGCGTAATAGTTCTTCAACGTTCAAGCTTTCACTACAACTTTCTAGGGTGAAAAAAACGACGACCGGTTCTTTCCACCTCTTTTCGCACTATACATAGCGTCGTCTGCCTTCTTCACAAGCTCCGAGACCGACGAGGCATGAGTCGGATAGGAAACTATGCCAGCGCTTACGGTTATTCCTACCTCCTCGCCTTCCAATTGCATCTTGTACACTTCCACCTGGGCCCTGATTCTTTCTGCAATCTTACTAGCGCTTTCACTATCGGTCCCAGGCGCAAGGAGCATGAATTCATCCCCTCCCCACCTAGCTGCGACATCGGAAGCACGTGTGTTTACTTTAACAATCTTAGCCACTTCTTTCAAGAAGCTATCGCCCGCGTTATGGCCTAAGCGATCATTTATCTCCTTTAGTCCATCCAAGTCAACCATTATAAGCGATAGCGGGGCTTTGCTTCTTTGGGCACGGATAAACTCACGTTCTATTTGATCCATATAATATCGCCGATTGTAAAGGCCGGTCAGTCCGTCGGTGAAAGCAAGTTCCAAGGCATGTTCATATAGCTGAGCGTTCTCAATGGCCATGCCTATCTGATTGGCAATAGTGCCCAGCATGCGCACCTCCCAGTCGGGGAACACACGATGGCCGTAGCTGCCAATGCCCATCATACCCAGAATCTTCTCCTTCGCCACTATCGACAAAGCAGCGAAGGATTGAACACGCCCCTTCTTTGCACCATAATGCTTAAATCTGTGATCTCCAGATATGTCCTCCACCAGTAGAGGCTCCCCTGTTTCAAGCACCTGCGTTAGAACTCCATCCCCAGTGCTTAATACCCTTATCTCACGCATAAACGATGAGGACATCCCCCGATTAGCCCTGAGCACCAGCTCTTTGGTTTTCTCGTCTAACAGGAATATCCCTGTCACATCCACCCCTGTTATTTCCAGCACCTTGTCCAATACATTTACCAGCAACTCTTCGAGATTAAGTGTCTGGCTTACCGCAGTTCCGATATTGAAGATAAATTCAAGTCGCTTGGTGTAGCGACCCACCTCCTCTTCCGCATGCTTGCGTTCGGTTATGTCCATAAGCGTTCCTAAAACCGACCGTTTCCCTTTGTATTGGATAGATGCAACTCTATCTGAAACCCAAACAATTCCCGAATCTTTCCTAATGAACCTGAACTCATAGGATGAGCTACTTTGACCTTTCAGCACCTCTATTGCTTTTGTCCTGACCGTCTCCCTATCATCCGGATGGACATAATCGAGAGAATATTTTCCTACCAACTCGCCATACGTATAACCCGATATCTCTTCAAACAGGCGATTGACGTACAGAAACCTTCCATCCTGCAAAAAGTATATCCCCGTCGTAGCCGCCTCGAGCATCCCTCGCGCTAGCTCTTCAGAATCACGCAACGCTTCTTCAGCACGCTTGCGCTCCGAAATGTCTCTTATCACCGCAACTAATGTTTTGGGGTTACCTTGCGCATCTTTTATAACCGAAGCCGTAAAGTTGATGGGGATTCCCCCACCATCTTTGGTGATAGCGCTCATATCAATTGGTTTAGCGCTGCTTTTTTCTATAACCTTTCTTAAATACCCTTGTGCCTTCACCCTATCCTTTGACTTGCTGTACGTCGGTAGCTTAAGCGCAGAGGTCCCGATGAGTTCATTAGCCTTGTAACCTAGCAGTTTTTCGAAGGCTTCGTTGACATAGATTATCTCGCCGCTCATATTAACCAACATAACGCCGTCAGGCATTCCTTCGATAGTTGCTGCAGCTACAAGTTCGCCCTGCTTCAGAGCTTCTTCTGCCCACTTGCTCTCGGACAGAGCCTGCTCCAGTTCCGCTACTCGCGCTTGCAGATTAGTCAGTTTCCTCATGAGCTGCTGTTTGGTCTTCTCTCTGTATTTTCCCTCTGATTCCCCAGCCATAACTGCGCCTACCCCCTGTGGACGTTTGCCAAGTGAACCGCCGATCAGAGGCCCTAATCAGGCCCATATTATCAAAAATACAAAGCTGAAGCAACGCTAAAGGTAATGTCTTGGCTTGGTACTTTATACCCCCTAGATATCCTAACTTCGTGGGGACATCTCCATCATTCCCCCCTGCGGTATGCACTTGAAAAAACTGGTTAAGATTTCGAGTTTAGGGCCTAAGATTCACTTTAGAGGCGGCTTCCTTTGTGCCCAGGGGTGCGCTTCCTCGAACGCTGCCGCTGCTCGAAACACTGTAGCCTCATCGTAGGGTCGGCCCACAATTTGAAGGCCAACAGGCAAGCCTTCTTTAGTCCACCCAGCCGGTACGGAGGCCGCTGGCTGCCCTGTGAAATTGAAAACAGGAGTGAAAGGAAGCCACTTCAGATAGCCAATCGGATCTTCGAAATCTACAGGTAGCGGTGGTGACGCAAGGGTAGGAGTCAGAAGCAGGTCATAGCTCTGAAAAAACCTGCCCGACTTGACTGAAAGCTCATGCTTAGCAAACACAGCCTTGACGTAATCGGTGGCCTTTAACTCAGTCGCCAAAAAAAGCATCGTTGCCGAAAGCGGGCTCAGCTTATCGATTATCTGGTCAATCGGCCCAAGCACTGAGAGAGCGACCAAGGCATCTGAACCGAAAAAAGTCCCAATGTGAGACTCTGGATTATCAAAGGCGGGGTGAGCCTCATCCACATTCCCGCCTAAGCTGGAGAACTCCCTCGCAGCTTTCTCACAGATTGCCTTAACCTGAGGGTCCACTGTAGCGTACCCCAGGTCTGGGCTCCAGGCAATCTTGAGCCCCTTTACACCGCCCTTAAGTGATTTGGTGAAGCTAACAGCGGGTGCGGGTAGGGAATAGAAATCACCCCAGTGGTAACCGGCCATGACATCGAGCATTAACGCCGCATCCCTTACCGTCCGCGTAATAGGCCCCTCGTGAGTTATTAGCTCTCCTCCCTGATAAGCTGGATAACGAGGCACACGTCCCAACTGTGGCTTGATGCCAAACACGCCACAACAGCTTGAGGGAATGCGTATGGATCCTCCACCATCCACTCCCACAGCCAAAGGGCCCAATCCCGAAGCCACGGCAGCGGCTGCACCGCCGCTGGAGCCGCCAGGGCTTTTCTCTAGCTTCCAGGGGTTGCGTGTGATGCCGAAGATAAGATTGTCAGTCAGGGGCTTGAAGCCGAATTCCGAGGTATTGGTTTTCCCCAGCATTATGGCCCCTGCCGTCTTCAATCGTGCCACATGGACAGCGTCTTCCTCAGGCACAAAATCCTCCAGCAACTTGCAACCAAAGGTTGTGCGCACACCCTTGGTAAAAACCAAATCTTTGACCGAAAACGGCACCCCGTGAAGAGGCCCCAACTCCTCACCTTTCATAACGGCCTTCTCAGCCTTCTTAGCCTCGGCCAGGGCCGAATTCGCTATCACCGTCACATAGGCATTTATCTTAGGGTTGATAACTTCTATCCGCTCCAGAATGTCCTCGACAACCTCCACCGGCGAGAGCTTTTTCCTTCTAATTGACTTAGCCAGGTCCGCAGCGCTCATCCAACAAATATCTTCACGACTCATCAATAATCTCCTAATTTGAAACGCTTCCTTTTTCCTCGTCAAATAGCCCGCTGGCAGTCCTTTCAGCAAGAACGATTGCTACGATAGCAGCGCATGTAGGTTCTTGTCAAGTTAGACAAGAACCATTCGTAGAAGCTAAAGACGAGGGGCTTAAGCCTTTTGTTAAGCCCCTCGTAAAGTCCGTCTACTCACTATTTACTGGCGACAGTCTATACATGCTATTTGGCAGCGACAAATGGTATATCTACGTGCACCGTAGTCCCTTGACCCGGCTCGCTCTGTATCTCACAAGTCCCCTTCATGAGTTCCGCCCGTTCATTCTCAATTTCCTCTTGCCATAATCTCCTACAATCAACCCTGCCATCCCTCCCCAAGAGGTAAGAAGCCATGCTATAATAGCACAAGCTCATGTTTACTCACCTTCACGTCCACACTGAATATAGTCTCCTTGATGGCATGTGCCGCATCTCTCATCTCATCCGCAGAGCCAAGGAGATGGGCATGGATTGCCTGGCAATTACTGACCACGGGGCTCTCTACGGCATAATCACATTCTACCGTGAAGCTAAGGAGGCTGGAATAAAGCCCATCATCGGTTGTGAAGTTTATGTAGCACCCAAGGAAAAGGAAAACAAACTTGCAACCGAGAAAAACCCCTATCACCTCATCTTGCTAGCCAAGAATGAGGTCGGCTATCATAATTTGATTAGACTGGCTACCTCAGCCCACCTTGAGGGGTTCTACTATAAGCCCAGGGTTGATAAAGAGTTACTCTCACAATATCACGATGGTTTAGTAGCACTTTCAGCCTGCCCCAATGGGGAACCGGGACGCCTCATAATAGAAGGCCGCACCGAGGATGCCGAGAAGGCTGCCAAGTGGTACAGGGAGGTTTTCGGCGATTTCTACCTGGAACTCCAAAAACACGATGTGCCTGAGCTTGCCCAAATAAATAAAGAGCTAATCGGCATGAGCCGCAAGCTTGGCATTCCCCTTGTTGCCACCAACGATGTGCATTATGTAAATAAAGATGACTCCTATGCTCACGATGTCCTGCTCTGCATCCAGACCAACAACACCATTTATAACGAGAAGCGCCCCAAGATGGCAGATGATTCGTTCTATCTTAAGAGCCCCCAGGAGATGGCAGATCTCTTCGCCGAGATACCAGAGGCCTTAACCAACACTGAGCGAATCGCCGAGCTATGTAACCTGAGCCTGGAATTCGGCCGCCTTCACCTCCCCGAGGCAGAGTTACCTCCGGGCAAAACCGCCGATGAATGGCTTAGAGAACTTTCCTATCAGGGCTTAGCAGCCCGTTATCCAGAACCTCCGACACAGGTACTAAAGAGATTTGAATATGAACTCGATGTCATAAAGCAGACCAAGTTTGCCAACTATTTCCTGGTAATCCATGATGTCATCTCCTTCGTCCGCAAACAGAATATCCTATTCGGCGTCCGCGGCAGCGCTGCTGCCAGCATCGTCCTCTACTGCCTAGGCATAACCGACATCGACCCGCTGGCTCACAGGCTGGTTTTCGAGCGTTTCCTCAACATAGAGCGTAAGGAGATGCCGGATATCGACCTGGATTTCCAGGACGACCGACGCGATGAGGTCATTGCTTATGTGGCCCAAAAATACGGGCATGACCGTGTAGCCCAGATCATCACCTTCGGCACTATGGGGGCAAAGGCAGCTATCAGAGATGTCGGGCGAGCTCTGGGAATGCCCTACGGTAATGTCGACCAGGTAGCAAGACAAATACCAGGCGGCCCGTCAGTCGAGATTAAGAACTCGCTCGAAACAATTGGCGAGTTACGCCACAGCTATGAGAACGACGCCGCCATAAAACATCTTATCGATACTGCACTAAAGCTGGAAGGGATTGCCCGCCACGCCTCCACCCATGCAGCCGGAGTTGTTATCTCTCGAGAGCCACTCATCAATAATATCCCTCTGCAACGTCCCAGCAGAGGCGATGAGCAAAGCATCAACATGACACAATTCGCTATGGACGATATTGCCAAGATAGGGCTCCTGAAGATGGACTTCCTGGGGCTAATTAACCTCTCCATTCTGGAGAAAGCGAAACAAACCATAGCCAAAACCCGCGGTATCGACTTGGACTTGCACCATTTGCCACTTGATGACGAGAAAACTTTCGATCTTCTCTCTTCAGGTGAGACCACCGGGGTGTTCCAACTTGAAAGTGCCCCCATGCGCCGCTACATTAAAGAACTCAAGCCAAGTTGTTTTGGAGACATCGCCGCTATGATAGCTCTTTACCGACCGGGGCCTAAACAGCACATCCCAACATTCATCAGGGCAAAACATGGTATAGAGCCGATTCGCTTTCCGCATCCTGCGCTCACCGAAATCTTGCAGGAGACCTATGGTGTCATCGTTTATCAAGACCAGGTGCTCCTCATCGTTCAGGCCTTCGCAGGCTATAGCCTGGGCGAGGCAGATATTGTACGCAAGGCGATGGGGAAGAAAATCCCCGAAGTGATGAAAAAAGAGATGCAGCGCTTCCTCGCCGGCGCAAAGAAAAAAGGATTCTCCAAAGAGCTGGCAGAGCAGGTGTGGAGCCTCATTGAACCATTCGCTGGCTACGCCTTCAACAAAGCACACAGCGTGAGCTACGCCATGATTGCCTACCAGACCGCCTATCTCAAGGCGAACTTCCCCGTAGAATTCATGTCCGCCCTGCTCACCAAGCACATGGGCCAAGCAGATAAAATAGCTCTGGCCATCTCAGAATGTCACCGGCTGGGCATTAGTGTGCTGCCTCCGGACGTCAGCCGAAGTGCGGAAACGTTTACCATTGAACAAAATGGGGATGCTCCTGCAGCTATTCGCTTCGGGCTGGCAGCGATCAAGAACGTTGGTGCCTCAGCGATCAGACCCATTATCGTCGCCCGGGAAGAAGGTGGCCCGTTTAAGTCAATTGAGGACTTTTGCCGCCGGGCTGATCTCAGGAACCTGAACAAGCGGGCACTGGAAAGTATAATCAAGGCTGGGGCGTTGGACTCGCTGGGGAACCGTGGCGCCCTTCTGGCTGGCATAGACCGCATTCTATCTCTAGCGCAAACCGAGCAGCGTCTCAAGGAAAGAGGTCAGTCCACCATGTTCGATCTCTGGGGACAAAGCGTGGAAGTTCCGTTGCCCGGGCTTGAACTCCAGCAGGTAGAAGTACCTGCAAAAGAAAAACTAACCTGGGAAAAAGAGCTGTTGGGAGTATACCTTTCCGAACACCCATTTACCCGTGCCTCTAAACAATTGTCCTCACAGATTGATGTCTTCTGCGGGCAAATTAGCGAGGAAATGATAGGCCAAACGGTGATTACAGCGGGTACGGTTACTTCAGTAAGGCAGTCGTTCACTAAAGATAAGCGGCCCTTTGTCAGCGCCGTCATCGAAGACTTCGGTGGTAGCATAGAAGTGACGGCTTGGACTGAGGTATATGAACGCACCAAAGACCTTTGGCAAGAAGGAAATACCCTCCTGATCAAAGGCAAAGTGAAGGCCAGGGGCGAAGGAGTGCAATTGACCTGCTTCACTGCGTCACTATATCAACCAAGCAGTGTTGAGGAGCCTCCCGATGCGATCAAACCACCCCACGCAGTCCCGTCCCATCGCAGATTGCAGATAAATCTACCCACATCTGAGGACACCAACGCCGACATCCAACGTCTCAAGCAAGTATTTGACACTCTCAGGCTTTTCCCCGGTGAGGATGAAGTTAATCTTGCTATTGTCAGCACACAAGGGGTTACAAAGCTGGAAGTGCCTGACTTGGCTACTGGCTACTGCCCAGAACTTCACCGCCAATTGCTGGGCCTTGTCGGTGAAGGCAACTTGATAGTGTAAGATGGTGACTGACAGATTTAGCTGAGGACGCGCAGCCTGCCAGCTTCCAGTTCAAGAAGACGCTTTTTCAACTCCAGGCCGCCCCTGAATCCACCTAGATTACCATTGCTAGCGACCACCCGATGGCAGGGCACAATTATAGGGAACGGATTTCGAGCAAGCGCCTTGCCCACCGCCCTAAGTGCCCGAGGCTTTCCGATCTGTTGTGCAACCCAGGCATAGGTTCTGGTTTCCCCGTAAGGAATGGAGAGGGTTGCATTCCAGACGGCTCGATAAAAGGTTGTAGTACCGGCCATATCGAGCCTATCGCAAAAGAGGACCATCTCACTATTGAAGTATCGCTGAAGTCGATTGGGCAAGTCACCAAACGCAAAGGTATCTTCAACAGCATCTGCCGCAAGTTCCTTTATCTCAGATAGCGTTGCCTTTCGGGACGATTTGGGCAGCGTGAGGAGAACCAGCCCTGCCTCAGAACCACCCACCCCAACCCATCCAAACTTAGTATTAACAGTCGCAAATTTAATCACTTAATCAAGCTCCAATGCCAAA
>Ga0315279_10000803_pt1 | contig 57002 bp, 46 predicted proteins | sample YL17G06_20_MG_FD_203694 | JGI IMG/M metagenome (GOLD analysis project Ga0315279, IMG submission 203694) | Sediment microbial communities from Yellowstone Lake, YNP, Wyoming, USA - YL17G06_20 | ecosystem: Environmental > Aquatic > Freshwater > Lake > Sediment | place: USA: Wyoming | collected...
TCCGGAGATTCACAAGGACATGGATACGGCTGCGGCAGATAAGGGATATGATAGTGAGGAGAACTGCCGTCGGCTTTATGATGAGCATGGGATTAAGCCTGTGATTGATATCCGGCGGATGTGGCGGAATAAAGAGACGAAGCTCTTAGATCCGGGGCGTTCTGATAACATTGTTTATGATGAAGAGGGGACCATCTATTGCATTTGTCCAGCGACGGGGGAACAGCGACGGATGGCCTATGGGGGATTTGAGAAGGATCGGATGGCGTTCAAATATGTTTGTCCGGTAAAGGCTTACGGATTGACGTGTTCGGGGGGCCCTGAGTGTGTGCATGCGATGAAGAGCGAGCGGGTTTCTTTAGAGATTGATCGAAGGATCTTTACGCCGGTTTCACGGTCCAGTTATGCATGGGAACGGGAATACAAGAAGCGCACGGCGGTGGAACGAGTCAATTCGAGACTCGATGTGAGTTTTGGATTTGAGAAGCACTTCATCCGGGGGCGTAACAAGATGGAGATCCGAGTGGGACTTGCTCTTTGTGTGATGCTGTCGATGGCCGTGGGTCGCATCAAAGAACAGCGGAAGGAACTGATGCGATCGCTGGTGAAAAGCCCCGTCCCGCTCGGCAAAGCGGCTTAAGCTGGAGCATCAAGGGGAACATTATGTGTTAAAAATCCAACGATGGGTGGAGGTGTCCACTTTGGAATGTGAAAAATGGAGGCAGCTGTCGTCCACTGTATTTGTGAACCCCGTAGATGCTTCTTCGGGCCGAAATTTTACGTTCCGTCCCGCTTCCTACTGTCTCCCTTTTTCCAAAAAAGAAGGACATCGCAAATGGCTCCCGAAAGAATTTTCTTGACAATGATTAAAAGGTTTGATATTTTTATATTGTGAAACAGTATTTTATTATTTAAAACATCTTATTAAGAATTCCTCTTCAATGTAGAGCACCATCGAATATTATTTTTGACTTTTACTATAAAATATTATTTCGAAGTTATCTTTAATAATACTAATCTTCTTTCACTCATTGATAGTACGACCGCCTATATTAAATATTTGAGAAATAAGTTTAGAATAGATAAAAGATCTGATTTTTTAATTTTTTAATAGGGAATACGGAAAGTATCTAATGGTCATTAATGTAAAAATAATAGAGATAGGGTTAGAATTTATATGAATAGTGATTCTCATCTACTATTCCAATTATACAGAGATAAAATAATTCTATTGATAAAACAATATGGTAAGAAAAATAAGGTAAAAGTTTTTATTATAAATAGATAGGCAAATATAAAGGACTAAAGGTATTACGTTCAACTAGAAGCCTCTATAAATAAAAAATACATATTTGGAGTAGGGAATTATATAAACGAGAATTCTGAGATGAAAAAACAGAAATAGCTAAAATTTTTGACAGAGTAAAAAAACAATACAAATTCTATCTGAAAGAAAGGTAATTGAAATATTATGAGGATGTCTGGAGCTAGGTTTATTGCTGAAACTTTTAAGGGGTATGGGGTAACTCATGTTTTTTTTGTCGAGGCTATTCTGAGGAAAGGGCTTGTCGAAATGGAAACACTAGGGATAAACCGGGTTTTAACACACTCAGAAAAGGCAGCGGCTTATATGGCGGATGGGTATGCAAGGGTCAGTCATCGACCAGGGATATGCATGGCTCAATCGGTCGGGGGGGCTAACTTAGCCTCCGGGCTTCAGGATCCCTATTTGGGTCTTTCACCAGTTATTGCCATCACAGGGCGCAAGCCTCCTATTGCGCAGCATCGAAATGCTTACCAAGAGATTAACCACAATGCTATGTTTGGACCGGTCACTAAATACAATGTTATAGTGGAGACAATAGAACAACTTCCTTATCTCCTCCGGCAAGCCTTCCGTGAAGCTACCTCAGGAGCTCCAGGGCCAGTCCATTTGGACTTACAGGGTCTCCAAGGAGAACTGACTGCTTTGGCAGAGGGGGATTTCGAAGTCATTGTTGAAGATGGTTTTACCCATTACCCTTCCATGCGTCCAGAACCTGACATGGCTTGTGTGCGTGAGGCAGCGCGGGTTATTGGGGATGCTGAAAAGCCTGTCATTGTAGCAGGAGGGGGGGCTACTGCATCGTCCGCGGGGCTCGAAATTGTAGAACTTGCTGAAATGCTTTCGATACCGGTAGCCACCTCTCTCAACGGAAAAGGAATAATCACAGAAACCCATCCTCTTAGTTTAGGCATCGTAGGCAACTACTCTCGCTGGTGCGCAAACAAAGCGGTTTCAGAAGCCGACCTTGTGATCTTTATCGGGAGCCATACAGGAGACCAAGTTACCGATTCTTGGACTGTTCCGAAGCCAGGGACGCCTGTGATCCAGATCGATATAGATCCTTTAGAACTCGGAAGAAACTATCCCAATAGAATAGGACTGATGGCTGATGCCAAAGTGGCGGTTCGCAGGCTGATTGAATGCATTGACCGCAGAAATACTAAAAATCAATGGGCTCAACGGGCACAGCAGTGGGTCCGGAAGTGGCAAGATGAAATAAAACCGCTAAGGGATTCGAATTCTTTCCCTATACTTCCCGAAAGGCTGTGTAAAGAAATGACAGAGTTTCTTCCAATGGATGCCATATTAGTTTCCGATACGGGCTATGCAAGCTTGTGGGCAGGGACAATGGTTTACCTGACAAATCCGAAACAGTTGTCAATTCGATCCGCTGGTTCTTTGGGTTGGGCATTTCCTGCTGCCTTGGGAGCAAAATGTGCGGAGCCCAAAAAGCCAGTGGTTTGCTTTACAGGAGATGGAGGCTTCTGGTATCATTTGTCCGAGCTCGAAACTGCAAGCCGTTGGGGCATTAAGACAGTTACCGTCATCAACAATAACAGTTGTTTTAGGCAGTCAAAACAAGGGGTTCATCAAGCCTACGGGGATGATTCTGGTAGGAAGCAGGATATGTATAAATTTCAATATACAAACTTCTCCAAGATAGCGGAGGAGATGGGATGTTTTGGAATACGCGTGGAGGATCCTGAGGATCTCTCCGGAGCGCTGAAGAAAGCTCTTTTGGCAGATGTTCCTGCGGTGGTTGATGTCGTAACGGATCCAGAGCACGATGCTCCCTGGCCGCCTCAAACAATTCGCCAATCATAATTGGTGTCATACTTCGTGATTGAATTATATTTAGTATTGGAAATAGAGACAACGAAATTGGGATATCCAACAATTATGATATAACAAGAAAATTCGTTCCCTATTGTGACTATTGTAAATATCCCACCAATTTTTGAATTAATGATAGCATTATGATTGATGTAGCAGTGGTTGTCACCCTTTTTAATTAAGGAGCCTATTAGGAGGTAGAGTCTTGTCTGGCTGCAAACATAGGGAGGAGGCCTTGAGGATAATTAAGGAATGTATCCATGTAGGGAGACCGGATAGTCCTTCAAATGTCCTTCGGGCTTTTATTGATTAGATCTCGCTAAAATTAATGTTTCAATTTTAGATTTTTTCGTTAAGATCACCCATGGACGTTTCATATAAATAAATTACTCATTAATTTTCTGAATAGAATGATTAGATTCAATAGAAGGGGGGATTTTGTATGGTTGTCTATTTAAATGGTAATTTTGTGAGCGAGGAGGAAGCCAAGGTTTCAGTGTTTGACCACGGATTTCTATATGGGGATGGAGTTTTTGAAGGGATCAAGGCTTACAATGGACGAATTTTTGCGCTTGATGAACATGTTAAACGCTTCTATGAATCAGCACAGTCCATCAAAATAGTATTGCCTCTCAGTCGAGATGAGATGAAAAAGGCAATAATTGAGACAGTCAGATGTAACAATTTGAAGGATGCCTACATTCGCCCAGTGGCAAGTCGAGGAAAAGGTGCATTGGGGCTTGACCCCAGAAGTTGCTCGAAACCAACGGTAGTAATCATTGTAGATGCTGAGATCCATCATCCTGAGGACTCAGCTGAGGTACCTATCAGCCAAAAGGGAATAAAGGTGATTACCACAACTTTCCGACGCAATGGGCCAGATGTTCTTAGCCCACGCGTAAAGTCAACCAATTATTTAAACAACATTCTGGCCAAATTACAAGCCAATGCCGTAGGGGTTCAAGATGCAGTGTTTTTAAATGAACAGGGATTCATATGTGAACTGACGGGAGACAACCTATTTATTGTGAAGGATTCTCGAGTCCTTACTCCACCGGTTTGGCTTGGAATCTTAGACGGGGTGACCAGGCGCGCCATTATGCGCATTGTTCGAGAACAAGGACTGGAAGCAGTGGAGGAACCTTTAACTCTTCATGATTTATATATTAGTGATGAATGTTTCTGCACCGCTACTCGTATAGAAATTGTGCCTATCATTTGGGTAGACGGAAGGGAAATCGGAAACGGAACCCCAGGCCCCATAACAACCCAAATTACAAAAGCATTTTGGGAACTTGTTAACCGGGAGGGTACCCTGATCTATGAGCAATAAAGAAGATCACTTATGTAGAGGTAGAATGTAAATTAGAGTTGGTAAAGGTATGTTTTCACTATTTTGAAGGTAACGATGTCTTTTGGAATCTCGTATGTTTTTATATTAATGCAAAAATAGATTCTAGAAAAATAAAATATTTTGCTTGACAAGAAAAAATATATTTGATAAAAATTTAAAACAGTGTTTTACCTTTTAAAACAAACTTGCTTTAGGGATTAAATAGTTAGTATAGTGCGTAAATTACCCAAATTAAAGAGAGTATCACTGAATTTTAGATGTAAGGGATCCAGTATCTTTGATTATTCCAGGGTTAACTTGTAAACAATAAATTCCCCCAAAGCGTCACTAAAAAGAAGGAGCATTTTTATAAAGAAAGTCAAGAGAGACTAATAGAGATGGAAGCAATAAACAAAAAATGGCTCCATATAGTGGTGAATGGTCAAAAACATGAGATCGAAGTTCGTCCAAATGAATTATTGGTTGATGTTTTAAGGGAAAGATTAAGGCTGACTGGTACGAAGGTTGGTTGTGAAGCAGGAGATTGTGGCGCGTGCACAGTACTGATTAATGGTAAGCCGGTCTTATCATGTTTGACTCTTGCCATGGAATGCCATGGGAAAGAAATTCTAACCATCGAGGGACTTAGCGACATGACCACAAAGCTCCATCCAATCCAAAAAGCCTTTGTTGAACATAATGCGATCCAATGCGGGTTCTGTACGCCTGCAATGATTCTAACAGCAAAATCCCTATTGGATAGAAATCCAAATCCCAGCGAGGACGAAGTCAAAGAAGCTATCAATGGTGTCATATGCAGGTGTACGGGATATATACAGATTATTGAATCGATTTTGGCTGCTGCCAAAGAGATGAGGGAAGTAGTTCGTGAAGCATAAGAATTTTAAAGTAATCGGCAAGTCGATTCCACCAAGCGAATCATTCGATAAGGCAACTGGCCGATTTCAGTATGTAGGCGATATACAAGCAGAGCTTTATGGAAAAATATTAAGGAGCCCTCATCCCCATGCTCGCATCAAACACATCGATACCAGCAAAGTGGAGAAATTAAGTGGGGTCCAATGTGCGTTAACCCACAAAGATATCCCTCCACGAAAGTTACCACGGCGGGATCAAAGAGGATGTTATATCCTTGAAGATCATGTACGCTTTGTTGGTGATGAAGTTGCAGCAGTAGCAGCTAAGACAAGAGCGATTGCCGAAGAAGCATTAGATCTCTTCGAAGTGGAATATGAAATCCTGCCTGCTGTGTTTGATCCTGAGGAAGCTGCAAAACCAGAGGCTCCTCAGTTATATCCTGGAGGTAATGTTTATGGCCCACAATTTGGCTTGATGGTCGAAAGAGGTTTGAACGAACCCATGGTCCTCGAATGGGGAGACATTGAAAAGGGCTTTGAGGAAGCGGATGTGGTGGTTGAGGATAAAGTGGAGGTGAAACCTCAGGTCCATTCGCCTCTTGAAACTCACATTTGTATCGCTAGTTGGAAGGGAGAAGAACTGACCCTTCGGACAGCAACGCAATCTCCTTATGAAGTACGCCTGAGTATAGCCCATGCCTTGGGGATTCCTGAAAATAAAGTGAGGGTGATTTATGGAGCTATTGGGGGAGGATTTGGGTCCAAGTATATAGAAAGATACCAAGCGATTGCTGCTTTGCTTTCAAAAAAGGCGGGCGGAAAGTCTACAAAGATCGTGTTGACCAGAGAAGAGGATCTCTGCCATGCCAGTCGTGCTGGCGCTAAAATCAATGTGAAGATTGGTGCCAAGAAAAACGGGGTAATGACAGCGATCTATCTCAAGTCCTTCTTCAATCTCGGAGGCTACGGTAACGTCATCGGAGGAAGTATGCGTTTTGTTGAGGAGTCTCCGAGCCTAGCCTACAAATATCAAAACGCTCGGTTCGAAGGATGGGATGTGCACACTAACCACTTTACCAGCCAGCCATATCGATCAATTGCTTTGCCTGCGCTTGCGTTCGCTGTAGAACAGGTAATTGATCAGATCGCTGAGGAATTGGACATGGACCCGGTGGAATTCAGGCTGAAAAATCTGCCTGAAAGCAATGACATGATGCCGGTAAAGCCCCATAAAAATCCAATTTATCCAAGAGGTAGGCTTGACGCCTACCCAGCCAAGCAAATCATGAAGGAGGTGAGGGAAAAAATCGAGTGGGAAAGATTTAAGGGGCATCGGCAACCTATAGTCGTTGAGGGACCCAAAAGGAGAGGCATCGGTATTGCGGCGTCTCAAGGATGGGGTGGCTTTTGCGTCGGTGGTTTTATTAACGAGACAGTCATCCTTAACAATGATGGTTCGGTTCATATTTTGTCTGGACATACTGATCTTGGAACTGGAAGCAACACAACATTGCGACAGATCGCTGCAGAAGCTCTGGGAATAGGTATTGAGGATGTGACGATCGCGACTGGGGACACCATTCTTGGGCACTTCGATCTGACAGGGGCAAGGGGTAGTCGCAGCCTAACGACAGCAGGTCACTTGATTCTAGTTGCCATCGAGGAAGCGAAGAGGAAAACTTGCAAAATGGCAGCCCCTTTGCTAAAAGCAAAGCCTGAAGATATTGAGATAAGTGGAAAGAAGGCCTATGTGAAAGGACAAGAGAAACATGCAATTCCACTGACAAAACTTCTGACATCAACTGTTAAATGCACTGTTGGAGGTGATCCGAGGGATTGGATATTACTCAAAGGGGCAATGTGGCCCTTCGTCGAACCCGGTAAAAAGACAAGGAATCCTATCGTTCTAGCAGCAGAGGTTGAGGTGGATGTCGAGACAGGAGAGGTCAAACCGATTAGAATTGTAACAGGAAATTCTCCCGGCCGTATGATAAATCCAATGATTGTTAGAGGACAGTATAATGGTGCGGCGATCATGGCCTTAGGAATGGCTCTGTGGGAAGAATTCAACTATGACTCAAAGAATTACGTTTATGAACACGCAAGTCTGGCAGACTATAAGGTACCCCGGGCTTTGGATGTACCTATCATAGAAAACGTTATTGTGGAGGAGACTGTAGAGAGGCCTCCCAGTGTCGGGCCGCCTTATGGAGCAAGGGGTGCTGCCGAATTTGCTTGTGCGGGGGTGCTAGCCGCGATCGCCAATGCGATTTATAATGCCACAGGAGCAAGAGTCAGAAAAAGCCCCATGACAGCTGAAGAAGTTTTGCAATCTATAAACCGAGAGAACCCACAAAAGAAATGAAATTCCCAAAAGAAATGACAAAAACATTAAAGGAGTTTGGTTACTTTGATCCCTATAAAATAGAGGATGCCATCTCAATACTTAGAAAATTTGGCAACAGGGTTGTCGTATTAGCGGGTGGCACAGATATTTTGAACCAAATGAAGTTAAGAAATGTCATCCCTGAATTCATTTTGAACATAAAAAATATTCAAGGGCTCGGATTCATTCGACAAAATAAGGGCTTGGAGATAGGCACCCTTACTACGATTGCAGCGATTAAAGAATCTGTATCGATTCGCCAAGAATATATATCAATCTATGAAGCAGCAAACTGGTTTGGTACGCCCCAGATTAGAAACATGGCTACGGTAGGAGGCAATGTGTGTCGAAGTTCTCCCTCATCGGATATGATTGCATCTTTAATGGTCTTAGATGCGATTCTGAAACTGGCTGGGCCAAATGGAGAAAGAGACGTTCCTATCGAGGAGTTTGTGTTGGGGCCTAGTAAAAATGTATTAGATCATGAAATCTTGACCAGAATCATAGTGCCTCAGCAGAAAAAATACTCCGGGACTGCATTTCGTAAATTAACAAGGGGGTCTGTAGATTTAGCAAAAGTTAGTTGTGCTGTAAGGATATTGGTGAGCAATGGTAAGTGTACTGACATTAGAATTGTTCTGGGTGCTGTCGCTGAAAAGACCTTCAGAGCAAAGGGCGCAGAGGAGGTTATTCGGGGAGAAAAAATTTCAGACGCAGTTATCGAAGAGGTAGCAAAGAGAGCTATTCAAGAGGTTCAACCTATAACAGATGTGCGTTCAACAGGTTATTACAGGCGACTGATGGTCGAAGTCTTGGTAAGAAGGATGGTCAACTTATCAATTGAGAGGGCACGAGGGAAAGGGGGTGAGTTTTCGTAAAGGAGAACACCACAAAATTGATTTGGAAATAACAAAGCATTTGGAAAGGAAAGCCTATAACACCTAACCAAATACATACTGGAAGGAGGAATAAGCATGATGAAGGCTAAACAAACCATCACACGAAGAAGGTTTTTGAAAACTGCTGGAGTAACGGCTGCAGCTTTTACTCTTTCGGGGGTTCCAACGATTATCCGAGGGAAGGAAAAAATTGTTGAGTTTGGAGCAGTCGAACCCTTAACTGGAAGGGGAGCCAAATGGGGAACTGTGGTAGTTCAAGGGGAAGAACTTGCAATATCTGAAATTAATGAGGCAGGCGGAATAAAGTCCTTGGGAGGTGCAAAGCTCGCTATGTCAAAACATGATACAGAATCTAAACCCGAAACAGGGATCACGGCTGCCGAGCGAGCAATTCAGAAAGGTGTCATAGCAATTCTAGGGACGGCAGGGAGCTCAGTTGCCATGGTTGTCACTCAAGTTGCAGAGAAGAATAAAATGCCGATGATTGTAGTGACACCACAAGACCCTAAGATTATGCAGAGAGGGTTTAAATACACTTTTCGAGTGACAGCCAATGCGGAAATATTCGTTCCCGGCGAGTTAGCTGCAATAGCTTCACTAGTAGATAAGAAAACTAAGAAAAAAGTTAAAACAATTGCCCATATGTATGAAGATTCGGCTTATGGTCAAGCAGAGAATGCAATCTATAATAGGGATGCTTCGAAGTACGGCTTTGAACTCATTCTCTCACAAGCATATCCAGGGGGAACTACAGATCTGACTCCTTATGTGAACAAAATTAAGGCTCTCAATCCTGACTTTGTAGGATTAACAGGGTTCTTTTTTGATACTTGTAATTTTGTTCGGACTATCAAAGAACAAAATTTTAATCCTATGGGTTATCTGATAGAGGGTAACTCCGATGAATTTATTACCGAAACGAAAAAGGATTCGAATTTCGCATTTACTTATCTCCTTTGGAATGAAGGAATTAAAATTCCAGGGACCGAAAAGAGAGCTATGGAAGTTAACGAACGGTTTAAGAAACAGTTTGGAATGAATATGGACGGTTGGGCGATGTTAGGTTATGTGTCTACATACGTATTAAAAGATGCCCTTGAAAGAGCTGCCTCAACTGATCCAGATAAACTTCGGAAAGCCTTATCTGAAACAAATCTTACTGGACCTAAAGGAAATATCATGGCGGCAAAGGGCGGTAGGGTACAATTTGACGATAAAGGTGAGAATAAGAATGCGATTATTATGTTTGGGCAGATACTGAATGGAAAGCGTGAAGTCACATGGCCGGCCGAATATAAGACCGCCGAACCGGTTTTTCCTGTCCCCAAATGGGGTGAGAGGCCTTAATTTGCAGGGAGTAGGAGTTTATATCCCTACTCCCTACAAATCCAATCTCATTTAGCTGAATTTTTTGGAGAATTATGGATATAGCACAATTAGCGCTTCAGGCACTTGTAAGCGGAATGTTAATTGGTGGTGTCTACGGTTTGGTTACAATCGGGTTAACCCTGGTTTTTGGAGTCATTAAGGTTGTTAATTTTGCACAATGCTCCTTTATGATGATAGGTATGTACATTACTTTCTGGTGTTTTAAGCTTTTTGACATCAACCCATACCTATCACTGTTGGTTAGTATTCCAATACTCTTTATGCTTGGTTACCTCGTCGAGCATTTTTTAATCAATCATATTCTAGATGCCATCCATCAGGCCCAGTTGCTTTTAACCTTTGGCGTCTTGTTAATTATCGAGAATGGAGCCAATTTCCTTTGGGGAACAAGGTCAAGAACTGTCGAAGTAGCCCTTTCAAAAGCAGTTTTACATCTCGGTCCAATAAATGTGCCTGTTCTGAGATTGATTGCATTTGCATTTGCTTTCATACTCGCTATTTCCCTTTTTCTGTTTCTTAAAAAGACCGATGTTGGAAAGGCAATTCGTGCGGCCTCTGATGACAGAAGCAGTGCAGAACTAATGGGAATTAATGTAAGGAGGATCTACAGCATTGCTTTTGGGATCGGTTGCGCTTGTGCAGGGGCCGCGGGTTCTCTAATTATTCCATTTTTCCATGCCACTCCATATATTGGAGACGTTTTCCTTCTGACCATATTTGTTGTAGTTGTTTTAGGAGGTCTGGGAAGTTTTTTTGGTGCTCTCGCGGGAGGCATCATCATTGGGATTGCAGAGTCATTTGGCGTTACTTTTATTCCAGGGGGGACTACCGGTCATATCATTCCGTTTATTATTTTCATTCTTGTGATTTTGCTTAAACCATCGGGTCTTTTCGGAGCTAAGGGTTTATGATTGAGTTAACAAAACTATTCTACTCTACAAAGTCACGTATTTTTCTAATTTTACTTATCCTTGGAATGATAGGTCCAATCTTCCTAAGTGAATATTTAATTCATATTTTAATCATAATTCTCCTTTACGGTTATTTAGGTCAGTGCTGGAATATATTGGGAGGGTATGCTGGCCAGTTTTCGTTTGGCCACGCTGCTTTTTTTGGTGTTGGAGGATATTTTTCTACATATATGTACGTTAAGTTTCAACTTTCACCTTGGATTGGGCTTTTCTTAGGAGCGATATTAGCTATGGCCTTGGGACTTTTTATTGGATATCTAAGCTTTAGGTATGGACTTAAAGGTTTCTTTTTTGCTCTCTTAACGATGGCCTGCTCTGAGACGCTAAGAATCTTGGCGCAGAACTGGATGCTGGGTAAGTCTGCTGGTATTCTTATCCCACTCCAAGGAAGTGATCCATTAAACTTTCAGTTCGACAAAAAGATTTTTTATTACTATGTGGTTTTGGCAATGATGATCTTCATTAGTCTGGTCGCACATAAGATTGAACATTCACCGCTTGGGCATAAGTTTAAGTCAATTAGGGAAGATGAAGAGGCAGCGGAAACGATTGGAATTAACACAATGAAGTATAAAATCATAGCTATTGGTATTAGTTCATTTACCACTGCACTAGGTGGTACTTTTTATGCCCAATACATCCTATTCATAGATCCACACATCGCTTTTGGCACCAACGTAACCGTAGAAATGATTCTTCGACCAATCCTGGGTGGCTATGGAACTGTGTTGGGACCGTTGATTGGTTCTGTAATTCTTACCCCTATCTCAGAACTTCCCAAATATATTCTCCCCTATGCAATGGGAATTGATCAGATTGTCTATGGTGTTATTATTATCATTACTATTATGTTCATGCCCAACGGGATTTTGGGTCTATTTGAGCGGCTCCAGAAGAGAGTTTTAACATATTAATAAAAAGGTATTCTAATAAAAGATGGTATTGTTGAGCCTTAAAGATCTTACAAAGCATTTTGGAGGGTTGGTAGCGGTTCAGAACCTTGACGTTGAAATCCATTCTGGAGAAGTTTTAGGTCTAATTGGGCCAAATGGGGCAGGTAAGACTACGGTATTCCATTTAATTTCTGGATTTCTCAAACCCTCCAAAGGTGAAATATTCTTTAAAAATCAGCCTTTGATCCATCTAAAGCCTCATCAAATCTGTGAAGTAGGCATATCCAGAACTTATCAAATAGTTCGGCCATTTTTGAATCTGACAGTTCTAATGAATGTGATGCTCGGCAGATATGTTCGTAACAACCAATTAGAATCAGCTGAAAAAGAAGCCAACTTTTGGCTTAATTTTGTTGGTCTTTGGGAGAAAAGGGAAGTCTTGCCAAAAAACCTTACTATAGCAGATAAAAGGAGGCTGGAACTAGCCAGAGCATTAGCCACAGGTCCAGAACTCCTACTTCTGGACGAAACAATGTCAGGTCTGAATCCAAAGGAAACCTCAGATATGGTCGATTTGATTAATCGAGTTAGGGAAAGAGGAATTACCTTATTCATCATTGAGCACGTCATGAAAGCTATCATGGCTCTTTCCGAACGAATTATTGTCCTCAATTACGGTAGGAAAATTGCTGAGGGTTTACCTCAAGAAATATCCCGAGACAAGAAAGTGATAGAAGCCTATCTTGGGGAGGAGTACTCTATTGCTCGAAATCAATAGCATCTGCATATGGTATGGAGATGTCCAGGTCATTTTTGATGTTTCGATCAAAGTAGAAGCCCAAGAGATTGTTTCAGTAATCGGTGCAAATGGTGTTGGGAAATCAACTTTGTTGAAGGCAATCTCAGGGGTGATCCCTGTGAGGGCAGGGACGATCGAATTCGAAGGAAAGATCATTAACACATTAAGGGCCTATGAGATCGTTAAACTAGGCATAATACAAGTTCCGGAAGGAAGAGGAATTTTCCCTTCACTAACCGTACTGGAAAACTTGGAAATGGGGTCCTACACGTCGATGGCAAAAATACAAAGAAAAGAATCTACGAGTAAAGTATTTCGCCTCTTTCCAATATTACAGGAGCGGAAAGGACAACTTGCTGGTACCTTAAGTGGAGGGGAACAACAAATGCTGGCGATTGGGAGAGGACTCATGTCGCTTCCCAAAATGCTTTTATTGGATGAACCGTCCATGGGACTCTCACCTATTATGCTGAATATTATTATGGAGGCCATAGTCCAAGTTAATCGTGAAAAGACAGCAATTTTGCTTGTAGAGCAGAACGTGTTTCGCTCGTTAAGCATCTCCCACAAGGCTTATACTCTCGAGAATGGTTTCATTGGTCTGGAGGGGGGTGGGAAAACCCTTTTAAATAATCCCCATATCCTCAAAGCATATATGGGAATATAAAAATTTAGGTCTAAAGGTACTCTTATTTTTATGGTAACAAATTATTTTTTTGATGTAGGCGAAGAATAATATGAAGGGGTGAGTGTAAGGAAGTTCAATGAACAAATGAAGAACTTTACTGAGAAGTTAGTAAAGGAAGGGCGATGAAGGACGGTGTAGGCGGTGCAGATGTTATTACTAAATTAGGGTGTTTAATTGGAGGAGCTATTTGGTGGCTAATATGAAAGATAATAGGAATCAGGGTTTTTTCTGGTAAAGAGAAATATGGATATTAGTAAGGGTATTTAAAGAATAAACTTCTGACTAATGTTACAGTCTTCGGATTTTTCTAAAATGGAAAAGCAGAGGCAATCTCGTTAAGAAAATTATAATTAGGTAAAATTATAATTCTGATAGTCGAAGAAAATTCACAGGTTTAAAGAAATAAAAGTTAGAAGATCGATGATGAAAGCGAGAAAAATCAGTAATCTCCCCCAAACCGTGGAAAGGGCATTAGATATCCTAGAAACATTTGTAGGGTCCAAATCTCCTTTAGGGATTACTGAGATAAGCCAAAGGGTAGAACTTAATAAGAGTACGACTTATCGAATTCTTCAAGCTCTACTCAAACGAGGATATGTTCATCAAGATTCCAAAACGAATAAATATCAATTAAGTCATATGATCTTAAGAATTTCAGGTACTATTTTAAATGAAAATAAACTTCGAGAAGTTACAAGAGGATATTTGATTGAATTGTCCCAAAAAACATATCAAACTGCTCAATTGTCTATCTTGGAAAACAAAGAGATTGTTATTATTGATCAAACAGAAGGAAAAGATATTCTCCGGTTGGCTTTAAAAGTTGGACAGAGAGGACCTCTCCATTGTACAGCATCAGGAAAGGCTATTTTAGCTTTTCTAAATAGAGATGAGTTTAAAAATATCCTGCATAATTATAGTTTTATCGCCTTAACTCCCAAGACTATTACTTCTATTAAACTACTTAACGACCAGCTAAGAAAAATTAGGGAAAACGGGTACTCCTTTTGTAATGGGGAATATCATAAAGATGTGAGAGCGGTTGGTGCGCCGATATTTGGCATGGAAAGGAATGTTCTGGGTTCCATTGTTCTTACTTTACCATATATACGTATGAAATTGACAGAAGTCGCAGGTTACGGTGAACTCGTTAAAAAAGCTGGTTTGGAGATTTCAGAAAAATTAGGTTACCGAGTTGTTAAAGAGTGATGTGATTTCGTAAGCAAACATTATTAAAGGGACTAGGGTAGATGATAATGATGAGTTGCAGCGGTTACGGAAAAGATCTTACAAAACATGATCCGTTTCTGGGAAAATATAGAGATAAGTTCTATGAGACTCTTGTTTTAGAAATGCCAAGTTCTAAGAAATTATACAAATAAACATTGCATTGCTTTCCAGATATATGGAGGGTAAATTATTTCGATCCTCCCCAGGCTTTGTTCACAGCCCCCAAGGATCGTGACATAACAACATTGACAGCAATACATACATTCCCTTCATTGCGATCAATAGATATTTTCATGGGGTTTTCGCTTTTTTTATTTTTAATGGTTTTACTGGTTTGGCAAGGGTAATCGATGCCTTCAGAGCTACATGTTAGTTTAATTTGCACTCAAAATTCTAAAACATTTAATTTCCAGTTCGATCAACTGGAAACTGGTATTTGGAACAAATCTCGCACATACCCCGTGGCGTTCCATTAGGGGAGGTTACATTTAATTGAAAAGTTATTTAAATATAATCTTACATGTTTGAAACAGAAATTTGGGGAGGAATAAAGTTGGCGGATGTAAAAGAATTTAGAATAGGGATTGATATTGGGGGTACCTTCACAGACTTTGTAGCTCTCAACTTAGAAAATATGGAAATATACATTGCGAAAGTACCTTCAACACCGAAGAATCTATTAATAGGAATTCAAGAGGGTCTTAATGAGATTATGGATTCATTAAATTTGCAAGGAGACGAATTTAAACTCATCGGTCATGGTACGACGGCTGCAATTAATGCATTGATTGAGAGGAAAGGGGCAAAGACTGCTCTAATTACAACAGACGGGTTTCGTGACCTATTGGAAATTGGTGAGTTATATAGGCCAAGAGAACGTTTGTATGATCCTTTTAAAGAAAAAGAAGAGCCTTTTATCCGAAGGAGATATAGAATTGGAGTAAAAGAAAGAATAAATTTTAAAGGGGAGATTTTAGAGCAGCTTGATGAAGAAGATTTGCTGGAGAAAATATCTTGGCTTAAGAGAGAAGGAATAGAGTCTATAAGTATTTGCACATTGTTTTCTTATATAAATCCGATACATGAAAATAAAATTGGAGATATTATTCAAAAGAATTATCCTAATATATCGACCAGCCTATCCAGCCGAATCTCTCCGGAAATGGGTGAATACAAACGTACATGCACAACAGTTGCTGAGAGTTATATAAAACCTATTATTAGTCAATATGTGCGAGATTTTGAGAAGTTTATGAGGAAAAAGAATATTGGATGTCCCATCTGTCTTATGAGAGGCGATGGAGGATTAGCAGATCTTAAAACTGCCGTTGAAAACCCATCAAGGCTGCTACTTTCAGGTCCTGTCGGTGGGGTTACAGCTGCCTTATACTTAGGCAAACTAGTTGGTCGAAACAACCTCTTAACGCTTGATATGGGAGGAACTAGCTGTGATACATCAATGATCATCGATGGAGAAGCTCAAGAAGTTACGGAACGCGAAGCAGGCGGGATGCCAATAACAGGTCCATTTATTCATATAGTAACAATAGGCGCTGGAGGGGGAAGCATAGCGAGAGTTAATGAGGTAGGAGAATTGTTAGTTGGTCCTGAGAGCGCAGGCTCTGATCCTGGACCGGTTTGTTATAAAAAGGGTGGAACAGAACCGACAGTTACAGATGCAAATCTGGTTTTAGGCCTTTTAAATCCAGAAACTTTCGCGAAGATCCGGGTTTCAACAGATGATGCTAGAGTAGCAATTGAAAAGAAAATTGCTAATCCTTTAAACATGACGATTGAAGAGGCTGCTTTAGCTATACGCAATATAATAGATTCAAAACTGGCCGGAGCATTAAGGCTGGTTTCCGTTGAGAAAGGATTAGATCCTAGCGATTTCTCTCTAGTCATATTTGGAGCTGCGGGTCCATTGGAGGCTGTTAATATTGCTGATGATTTAGGTATCACAGAAATAATTATTCCGAGATATCCAGGAGTATTCTGTGCTTTGGGTATGTTACTTTCCGATTTTAAATATAATTATCTTCAAACAATTTTTTTGGATTTAAAAGATGAATCATGTGAAGAAATCGAGAATGTATTTAAGATATTAGAAAAGAAAGTCGAGGATGATATTTTCAGAGGGGAAGAGGTTGAAGCTAAAGTCCTTATTAGATCTCTTGATATGAGGTACTGGAAGCAGTCCTATGTTTTAAATATACCGATTGGTAATGGAATATTCGACCTGAAAAAATTGAAAGCAGCTGCGTATACTTTTACAGAGAAACATAAAGAACTCTATGGATTTATAGATGATATTGAAAAAATTAAGATAATTAACGCCAGATTAGGTGCCTTTGTTAAGTTGAAAAGGCCTATCATTCAGAAACATAAACATAATTCATATACCAATGGTAGAGAAATAGCCGAGAAGGGAATGAGAAAAATACTTGGTTTAAATGAGACAGTGAAAGTTTATGATAGAGAAAGACTTACCCCGGGAACACACTTAGAGGGGCCAGTTATTGTAGAGGCAAAAGATACAACAATCTGGATACCTTCAGACCATTACGGGAAGGTTGATGAGATCGAAAACTTAATAATTAGAAAAGTATAAGAAAAAGGAGTGATGAACAATGGTAAAACCTTCCCCGCAGACGATTGAGATTATAAGAAATCGCTTGCTTGATATTGTTGATGAAATGGAATTAGTTGTGATGAGATCAGCTTATTCCATCCTTTGGCAAGAAGCTGGTGATCTTTCAAATGCATTAATGTCTCGAAATTTTGAAATAATAGCCCAAGCTAAACGATCTACACCTTTTCATTTAGGGTCAATGGGGCCTCCTATAAGAGAAGCGATAAACGACATTGGAGGACCTGCTAATTTGGAACCTGGAGATATAATTATCCAAAATGATCCATATCTTGGGAACAACCATCTTAATGATTTTGTCCTAGCCACACCTATATTTGGAGATGGTGAGATTGTGGCATATAGTTGTGTGAAGGGCCATTTGCCAGATATCGGTGGAAGTGTTTTCTCAAGCTGTGATTATACTGCTAATGAGCTTATCGAAGAAGGGTTCGTGCTTCCTCCGACAAAGATATATAAGAAAGGAAGGAGAAACGAAGAATTAATTAAGATTATTAAGGCAAATATAAGAAATGCAGAAGAAATGATTGGTAATGTTGAAGCTGAAATTGCTGGTGTCCTACGGGGTGAAAGAAGATTTAAAGAATTATTTAAAAAATACGACATCGAAATTATTAAATCCTGTATTAAACAGATACTTGACAACAGTGAAAATATCATGAGATCAAGAATTGAAGAATTGCCAGATGGAATTTATGAAGCAGAAGATTATATTGATCCTGTTGTTAAATATGGACTGAAGCAAGATCCTCTGAGAATAAAATGTTCAATTAAAATCGAAGGCAATAAGATGAAAGTCGATTTTACTGGAACTGATAAACAAGTAAAAGCAGGCATCAATTGTTCATACTGGGTGGCCAAAACTGGGGTCAATTATGCTGCAAAAATATTCTTACATCCAGGTGAACCTGGCAATGATGGTACATATCGTCCAATAGAAGTTTATATTCCTAAGGGGACATTGATAAATCCCGAATATCCAAGTCCAGTCTCCGCATATTTAGATACGGGGACACGGTGCTTTGATGTTACCTGTAAAGCCTTAGCAAAAGCATTACCTCCGAAAGTTATTGCAGCAGGGGATGGTTCTACAAATGGATTATATTATCAAGGGGAAAAAAATGGGAGAAGGTTTATCAATTTAGAATTTCATGGAGGAGGGAGTGGAGCTTATTTTGGTAAAGATGGTTACAATGGAATTCGTAATGGGCTTGGAAATACTGGAAATCAACGAATCGAAAGAGTTGAGTCAGAATTACCTATCCAAATTGAAGCTTATGAAATAGTACCGGATACAGGAGGAGCTGGCGAGTATAGGGGAGGATGCACAGTTAAGCGTGTTTATAAGTTCTTAAGACCTGTAGAAATAATAGTTGTTGGGGGGAGAACGAGAGTACCACCATTTGGATTATTTGGAGGTGAGCCTGGAGCAAAAGCAGAGCATGTTCATGTCGACGACATGGGTAGAGAAAAGATACTAGCTTCAAAGGGGCCCCCAGTGACACTCGAAGCCCATTCAAAAGTGATTTATAAGCCTGCTGGAGGAGGTGGTATCGGAGATCCTTTCAAGAGGGATCCCTTCAAAGTGTTAGAAGATATTAAGGATGGATATGTTACTCTTGAGGCGGCGAAGACCAAGTATGGAGTCGTAATAAGTGGCGCGGATTTAGGGACTTGTTCGTTAGATCCAATAGCGACAGAAGAGCTTAGGAAAGGAAAATTGTCTCCAACAAAATGAAAATGAATTTTAGACTGAAGGAGGTATTCTAAATGTCTAACAGAAACGAACTGCAAGAGTTTCAAGAAAAAGTAAAGGAGGCGATTTTAGCTTTGGATCGAAAAGAAGTAGTTCAATTAGCTGAGAAAGCCGTATCAAAATTTATGGCACCAGATTTGGTTACATTGATAGAGAAGGGCTTTAGCGAAGGCCTGCAGATTATAGGAGACAAGTTTGGAAAGGGAGAAATGTTCCTACCCGAACTAGTTTTAGCTGCGAAAGCCATGAAAGAGGCGATCGGAATCATTGAGCCAAAACTGGTTGAGGGCCAATTTATGAGACAAAGTCTAGGAAAAGTCGTACTGGCCACAGTTAAAGGTGACCTCCATGACATCGGAAAAGCGATAGTGGGAAGTTTGCTAACCGCGAGGGGATTCGAAGTTCTAGACCTTGGAATAGACGTACCTACTAATGAAATTATAAGTTCAGCTGAAGAATTCCGAGCGGACATAATTGGTGTTTCCGCCCTCTTAACAACAACTCTCCCAGCCCAGAGGGAGTTGATAGAACAATTGGAAAAAGATGGCCTACGGAAGAAACATAAAGTAATGGTTGGTGGAGCTGCTACTTCTAAAGATTGGGCAAGAAAAATTGGAGCTGACGGCCACGGCGCTGATGCCAACGAAGCAGTTTCCCTTGCCATAGAGCTGTCTCGAAACAAAGGTAGATAGAAGGAGGCAATTCATGAAAAATGCTTTTCTTACCATTAACCTACTTGATTTAGAACTTATTGAAAAAGTACACGATGCTAGTTTATCTATCTTAGAAGAGATGGGAATTATGATAGATTCAGAGAAGGTTCACAATATCCTCAAGACCAAGGGGGTAGAATCTGTGTTAATCGATAGGAAGAGGGGGAAGACGTTTTGGAGGATAAAATTTAGGAAAGATATAATCGCTGAAGCATTAGAAACAGCTCCCAAAACCATCACCCTTGCTGGTAAGATTCCTAAATATGATCTGCATCTTGACGGAAAAGGTATAAAAAGGTCCGTTTATTTTGGTACAGTAGGTGGTGCCCCCATGATTCATGACCTAGAAACAGGTGAAAGGCGAGCGTCCACGCTAGAAGATTTGAGAAATTGTGCTCGCTTAGTGGACATTCTCGAGGATATCGATTATTTCCACGTTATGTTAATGCCTAGTGATGTACCGACGCCAGTAGTTGATCTTTATCGTTGGAAAACTTCTTTCGAAAATATAAGCAAACATTCAATGACCGCTGCTGCTTATGATACAAGGAATTTGCCTTTTTTAATTGAAATGGCTGCTTGCGTATCGGGGGGAGAAGATAAACTGCGTCGTCGACCCATCTTTAGTGCAACAGAATGTCCTGTCGCTCCTTTGTACTTTGGCGAAAGAGCAGTGGAAAATATAGTTGATCTTGCTAAAGCGGGCCTTCCTGTAATTATTTATTCAGAACCCTTCGCGGGAGCTTCCTCCCCTGTTACATTAGCGGGTACTTTGGTTGTCACCAATTCCGAGGTGTTAGCAGGAGTAGCCATAACACAAATAATAAATCCGGGATCTCCAGTAATTTATGGTAGTGTGTCAACTATGATGGATTTAAGGACAGGGAATATCTCTTTTGGAGCCCCTGAAACGGGTTTGTTTAACGCTGCGACAACCGCAATGGCACGTTTCTATGGTCTTCCAAATTTAACAGCTGGAGGCCGAACGGATTCTAAGGTACCAGATTGCCAGGCGGGGTTCGAGAAGCAAAGCAATGTTCTCCTCGCTGCCCTTTCTGGAGCGAATCTCAACAATATGGCAGGTTTGTTGGAAAGTTGTTACACGGCAAGCTTGAGCCAATTGGTAATGGACGATGAAATCATTAAACGAACAAAACGCCTTCTAAAAGGTTTCTCTTTAGATAATGATAAATTAGCCGTTGATTTGATCAAAGAGGTTGGACCCGGCGGGCAATATTTAGGTAACGAACATACCTTGCATCATATGCTTGATGAATGTCTTGTTCCCAACATAAGTAACAAAGGAAGTTATGAGGATTGGAAGAAAAAAGGAGCCTTGAGTTTGGAGCAAGTAGCCCAGTTGAAAGCTAAAGAACTTTTAAGAGCCAATAAATCCCCAACTTTGGAAGAAGAAAAAATTAAAGAACTTGGGAAAATTATTCAACACGCTGAAAAAATGCACGGCGTTAAATAGATGAATAAATCTTGGAAAATTAAGACTTCTTATCTTTATTGGAGGGGGAGTGCTTATTTCCGGAGACAAGAGGTTGGAGAGGGCAGAACAAAGCAATGGTCAGCGGAAGTTAGTAGTGAAGTTTGTAACATAAAGAGGTAATCTTTTTACATTGAAGGATATGTTCACCATGAACCTTAGTAATCTTTTTAGTCTCGAGAACAAAGTTGCTGTTGTAACCGGAGGAAGTCAGGGGCTTGGGTTCGGGATGGCCAAAGCTTTGGTTGAAGCTGGGGCAAAGATTGTAATAGTGAACAGAAGAGAAGTTGAAGGTAAATTAGCAGAGAGGGAGATTAGAGAAAATGGTGGAGAATGTTTGGCCATTTCAGCTAATGTTACTCATAAAGCTGATGTCGAGAAGATAGTAAGTAAAACTATAGAATACTACCATTCTATCGATATCCTTGTGAATTGTGCAGGGATAATCATTAGAAAACCAGTATTGCAATTTGAAGAGGAAGAGTGGGATAGAATAATTGATATAAATCTGAAGGGTACCTTTTTGTGTTGTCAGGAATTTGGAAGGATAATGGTTGGACAGAAAAGAGGTAAAATAATTAATATTGCCTCAACAGGAGCTTTAATGGCTCTTGAACTCAGAGGGCCTTATTGTGCTTCTAAAGCAGGTGTATCGCAGCTTACCAAAGTCTTAGCGTTGGAATGGGCCCCATACAATGTGAATGTGAATGCAATTGCACCTGGTGCAATGGTAACTCCTCTTACAAGGGAGTTGCTTAAGGAGGACAGTGAGCAGTATGAAAAACATCTCAGAAAGATACCTTTAGGCAGATTTGGCATACCTGATGATCTGGGTGGCATCGTAGTATTTTTAGCATCATCCGCCTCCAATTATATTACAGGACAGACTATTTTCGTTGATGGCGGATACACGATTTGGTGATTAAGAGCTTTCGCTGTTCCTTTCTTGTCTGCCCTGTTAGCTCCTATGGGATGAGATGACGATCGACTATGCAGGTACAGATCCCCAAATTGATTGCGGTATCAATTGTGTTTACAACCTTAATTAAGCATACTGGATAAAATCAATGGAGTATGCCCAAAGCATGGCCTTCTCAGGAGGATTCAGATACAACCCGACAATATCCCGGGTTCTATATTAATTCAACTTATTTTTGAGACAAAACACTAGCAGCTATCCTTTCTGAGGTAAAGTGTCTGGTTAAACTGCAACTGTCAAACCGTAATTATCATTTATACCCAAAGGCTTCTCTCTTGCCACGGGAAGATTCTCCAGTAAAAATTTGGTATCTTCAATTTTCACAGCCTAATATAAAGTGTATTGTTAGCATTCCAAGGTTGGTCTCGTGTTGCTTGTAGGCGAAAGAATCAATTCTTCTCGAAAGTCCATTGCAGAAGCCATCTCTTCGAGAAACGCGGGCTTTATTCAGAATGAGGCGAAAGCACAGGCCTTGGCCGGTGCGGATTATATCGATGTTAATGCTGGAACATTTATGGTTGAGGAAGCGAAACATCTCCAGTGGGTGATTGAGACAGTCCAGGAAGTAATAGACCTTCCCCTTTGTATTGACAGCCCGAATCCTACCGTGATCGAAACCATGATCCCCTTGGTCAAAAAAACTCCGATGATTAATTCCATTACATTGGAACCCTCTCGCCTGGAAGGAGCCTTACCTCTAATTGCTGAGTATAAAATGAAGGTTATTGCCCTCTGTCAGTCTGAAGACTATATTGCACATACAGCCGAGGCAAAAGTTCAGATGGCTGAACAATTCATAGAAAAAGTGAGAGTTGCGGGGATTCCTCTGGATAACCTTTATATTGACCCTCTCGTCTATCCTCTTGCGACCAATGAGATGTCAGCCCTCGCCACACTTAATGCTATTGAACAAATCGTGAAGCAATTCCCAGAGGTTCATACTATTTGTGGTATTACCAATGTCTCTTATGGACTTCCGAACCGAAAGCTTGTCAATCGAACCTTTTTGGTGGCGGCCATTGTTCGAGGGCTGGACTCAGCTATTTTGGATCCAACAGACAAGCAGCTCATTGGAGCCCTTAAAGCTGCCCTAGTGGTTGCAGGAAAAGATGAGTTCTGCTTGCAATACATTACAGCATTTAGAGCAGGTAGGTTTAAATAAACACTAAATAAGATCTCAAATCCGCATTACGCAATCTGCATTCTGAATTTTACTTCATTCCTTTGGTTTTTTCTTTTAAAATCGGTATCACATTTTGAAAGTCGTCCACAATCCCGTAATCGGCTACTCCGAAGATGGGGGCGCGGGGATCCTTATTGATGGCAATGATTGTTTCAGAGCCCTGCATCGCTGTAACATGCTGGAAGGCGCCGCTGATGCCAATGGCAATATAGACTTTTGGTTTGACAGTCTTGCCGGAAATTCCCACCTGTCGCTCTTTGGGTAGCCAATTCCGATCCACTACCGGCCGTGAGCAGGCAATGACCCCGCCTAAGTTTTTTGCTACTTCTTCTATCATCGGGATATGTTCAGGCCCTCCGATCCCCTGGCCCACCGAGACAATGATCTCTGCTTGAGTGATGTCTTCTCCCGTGATCGGGGCTTCAATATATTCAATAAATTTTTTTACATCGATTGTTCCTTGGAGTGGAGAGGGTTCCATGACAATGCCAGCTTTTTTTTCACGAGGTGCGCCGGGACTGAAAACGCCCGGCCGAACAGTGGCAATATATCCACTGGATTCCCTCAGGGTTACATTGGCATTTACTTTTCCTCCATAGATGGATCGAACAGCTTTCAACCGGCTCCCTTCAAACGAGAGGCCGATACAATCCGTGACCAAAGGAAACCCCATTTCCGCAGAAAGGCTTGGCGCCAGGTCCATTCCAAAGGCCGTGTGTCCTATCAGGGCGAGAAGGGGTTGATATTTTGCGATGAGAGAGGAGAGGACTTTTTGATAGAGGATGGAATTGAAATGTTCAAGTTGCGCATCCTCAACGATCAGAACCTTTGATGTTCTTAAGGCCAACTCCTCAGCGAAATTTTTAACATTATGGCCCAATAGGACTGCCGTTGATGAAGCTCCCTGCTGCGAGGCGAGATTCTCTCCAGCCACTAACATCTCGTATGTAATGTCCCGAATTTTATCTTGTCGATGCTCGACGACTATGAAGATCTCGCTCATATTATTAACTCCTCTTATAAAAGTTTCCCCTCTCCCTTGATGGGAGAGGGTTGGGGTGAGGGTGAAATAAAAGATAAAATCCCCCTCCCCTTCACCCTGTTAGATAAGGTTCTCTATTCAGCCCTGTTATTCAAGAAATGTCCTATCTAACAGGGTGAATCCCCTCCCGCCAGGGGAGGGGAGGTATGGGACGCAATTATTTTTAAAGGGTAAACCTGACCTCATCCTTTTTTCTTCTTCACGATTTCGGTCAGTTGTGTCACAACCTCTTCAGGATTTCCTTTTAATATTTCTGCCATCTTCCCAACCGGCGGGAAGAATACCTGATCGATTTTTGTGTCGGCTGATTCGTCAGAGGTGACCCCTAACTCCTCCATCCCAATCTCCTTAATCTCTTTATCTTCGGCTTCTAAGAGGGCGGCGAGGGAGACATATTTTGGCTCGTTGATCCCCGTCTGGACAGTCAGGACAGCAGGAAGTTTGAGCTCCACCACTTCTTCTATACCGCCCTCCAATTCTCTTTGGACTTTCACTTTTTCGCCGATCATCTCAACATGGGTGACAATGGCTGCGTGAGAGAAGCCTAACATTTGAGCCAGACTCACTCCAACCTGTCCGCGGTTGTCATCCTCTGCTTGAACACCTGTTAGAATGAGATCAAAGGATTGATTTTTGATTGCCTGAGAGAGTATCTTGGCAATCAGATGGCCATCTTGAACAGCAGGTCCCTCTATTCTCAATGCCCTATCAGCGCCCATGGCCAAGCATCTCGTCAACACTTCTTTTGACTCTTCAGGCCCGATTGTTATGACAGTGACCTCCCCCCCATATTTCTCTTTTAAGAGGGCCGCCTCCCTGACTGCATAGCCGTCCCAATCATTAAGGGTGAAGACAAGATGGTCCTTTTTGATGTCCGTCCCATCCTTCTCAATAAAGATGTCTGCCTCTGCAGTTTTTGGGATCCTTTTGACACAAACGGCAATATTCATGAGCCCCTCCCGTTTAGATCGTTAGGATCGTTTTGAACGTTTAGACCGTTTAACGAAATTAACGATATGAACGAATTTTGTAACTCAACCCTTTAGGGTTGAAGATCAGGGCTGAAGCCCTGAGTTACAAAGCCTCGGCGACTAGCTCTGCAATATCTTTTACTGCAATCTGCTCCGCTAAACCAGAGGTCTTCGCTGCATCCTCAAGAGTTAGAAGACAGAAAGGACAAGCTGTGGCCATCACCTTTGCGCCCAAAGCGACAGCTTCCTTGATTCGAATCTCTCCATTTCGAGTCCCTTCTGTTCCCCCTTCAGCCCACATCCTTCCCCCTCCTCCTTCACAACAAAGACTCCTTTGTTTTGATCTTTCCATCTCGGCGAATTTCAATCCAGGAATGGAGGTCAGAATTCTTCTCGGTTCATCAAAGACGAGATTCTGTTTTCCGAGAAAACAAGGATCCTGATAGGTGGCGGAAAGGTCTAATGCCTTAGACATTTTCAATTTTCCCGTCTCAATCAAATCAGCAATGACCTGAGTATAGTGTTGGACAGGGATAGCGAAGTCCGGATACTCATTTTTAAAGGCATTGAAGCAATGAGGTGAAATGGTGATGATTCTTTTAATCCCAGACTTTTTAATGAGGTTCGTATTGTCCTTTGCCAGCTTTTTGAAAAGCGCCTGCTCGCCCATCCTTCTGATCTCGTTTCCACAGCAGGATTCCTTCTTTCCCAGAATACCAAAGTCGAAATCTGCTTTTTGAAAGATCTTGACGAGGGCTGTTGAGACATTCTGAACCCTTGGATCATAAGAAGGGGCACAGCCTACGTAGAGCAATGTTTCTGTGGCTGCTTCTCCGAGAATTTTTACTCTTAGGTCTTTTGCCCAGTCCGCTCTGCGATCACGGAACCGTCCCCATGGATTCCCTTGAAGAAAGGTGTTTTCCAGAGCATCCCTGATGGTTGAAGGGACCTCACCTTGGTTGGCAAGAAAATTTCGTATCCCCATAATCAGCTCAACGTTTTTCACTCCGGCAGGACAACGGAGGCTGCAAGTGCTGCAGGTCGTACAGGCCCATAATTCAGGCCTTTTAAATAGGAGAGAGGGGTTGGCTGTCAAAAATGTTTCTCTAACTAACCTCCTCATATTGAGGGGAGATCTAAATTTGACAGGACATCCTCCTGTGCACGTCCCGCATTGGATGCATAAATTGAGGTAATAGTCTTGAATAAAAGTTTTAGGGTCGATCTTCATTTCTTATATGGAACTTCCCCTCACCCTATCCCTCTCCCGCAAGGGGAGAGGGGAACTATTGGGAAATCGATTCACCTAAACCCTCCCCCTTGATGGGGGAGAGGAGGGTGGGGGTGAAGTGATTACCTCTCCTTTTCTTCCCTCCTGAATTGATGAGACATTAAGGAAAAACAGCGGGTCCAATTTGGATATCTTCTCTTGAAACAACTGAACAATCTCAAGTAGGCGAATTCCCTGTGGGCAGATAACTTTACAAGCTCCACAATTTGTGCATCTTTCAATGACATGAACCAGCCAACCCATTCCAAAGTTTTGAAAAGATTCTGGATAACATTTTTTGCAGAAACAGATTGGACAGACCTCTTTGCATTGATGACAATCGTCGCATTTTTTGAACTCGGTCATCCAATGAAATTTAGCCTGATGATCAGATCGGAAAAAAACAGAAGGTCCCAATTGGGTTATCTGTTCGTTAAATCCGTTCACAGTTTCCACCAGTTTTGAAATTTCAAAAGGATGGACCCAGGCAAAATCGAGACGATCTTTTCCAATTCCAAGAATTTCCAATAGACTCTGAATGACTTGCATTCTCCTTTTGGCTGTTTCATTGCCTCTCTTATGGCGGCACTGGCCTGGAGGACATCCTAAAACCAGAACACCATCTGCTCCTGAGAAATAGGCCTTGAGGAGAAAAAAGGTGTCCAGGCTTCCAAGGCAGGGGAGTTTCACAGGCAAAAAATTTGGCGTATAAGTTCTCTGCTCCATACCGGTAAAATCCGCGCAGAGGTCTGCACTATTTTGGCATAAAAATCCCAAGAGCTTTGGTTCAAAAATCATGTGAGCAGTGTTGCTCATATATCCCTTTGTCCAAAACCTTGCTTATTAGCTTTAGACCTGAAAAAGATTGCTTTTGGAATGTAGCTGTAATTTTATGCTACACCGCGAGCAGTCCTTCCACCTCTGCCAATACTTGATCTTGTGTGAAATGCTTCTGTCTCGCTGCCTTGCTGGGGCAGACCGCTGCACAAGCACCGCATCCTTTACAAAGTGCATCGTTAACCGATGAGATTCCCTTAACCTCAATAAATTCGATCGCCGTATATGGGCAAACCTCAATACATAGTTTGCAGCCTGCACAGATCTCAGGGTCGATAGAGGATATCGTTGCCTCCACTTCAATCTCACCCCTGGTGACCAAGGACATTACCTCTGCTGCAGCGGCAGAGGCCTGGGCGACCGTGTCGGGGATGTCTTTGGGCCCTTGACAGCACCCTGCCAGGAAAATCCCATCGACATTGGTGGAGACCGGTCTCAGTTTTGGATGGGCTTCCATAAAGAAACCGTCTGCACTCTGGCTGATTCCCAATACCTGAGCCACTCTTTCAACATCGCGACGGGCAGTTAGACCCGTTCCCAAGACAACTAAGTCCACAGGGATCTCAACCGGAGTCCCGAGCAGGGTATCCTCTGCTTCGACGATGAGACGGCCATCCTTTTTATAAATTTCAGAACCTTTGCCTCGGATAAAGTAAATTCCTTCTTCTCGAACCCTTTTATAGAACTCCTGATATCCCTTTCCAAAGGCGTTGATGTCAATGTAAAACTCGTAGATCTCAGCCCCAGTCTTCTCTCTTGCCAAATGGGCCTGCTTCATTGAGGCCATGCAGCAGATCCTGGAGCAGTGAAGGTTCGCATTTTCGTCCCGGCTTCCAATGCAGTGGAGAAAGGCAATTGCTTTGGGAACGGTTCCATCCTTCAACAATATCTCTCCACAGGTTGGTCCGGAAGGACTCGAAATCCTTTCAAACTGAAGACCGGTGATGATGTGGTCATAGACCCCGTACCCATATTGTGGAAGGAGATGAGGATCAAATGGATCATATCCTGTTGCGACGATGATCGACCCAACTTCCTTCTCGATCACTTCCTCTTCCTGATCAAAATTGATTGCCTCTGCCTTGCAGGCTTCGATACAAGTTTTTTTACATTTCCCTTTGCTTAACAGAAGGCAACTCTCTTTATCCACCACTGCCTTCAAAGGAACGGCTTGAGGGAAAGCAATATAGATGGCTCTTCGCCTGGCCATTCCCTCTTCGAACTCTGAAGGTACTCCTTTTTTCAAAACACAGGCTTCCATACAATCCCCACAGCCGGTGCACCGACTGTGATCGACGTAGGTGGGATGTTTTTTAATAGTCACGGTAAAGTTTCCGACATAACCCTTTACATCTACCACTTCCGAGCAGACAAAGAGTTCGATGTTTTTATTCCGAGCCACTTCAACGGTTTTGGGTGTAAAGATGCAGGAAGCACAGTCCAAGGTAGGGAAGGTCTTGTCCAATTGGGCCATGTGGCCGCCGATATAGGGTGCCCTTTCAATGAGAAAGATCTTCATTCCTTCGCTCGCCATGGTCAAAGCGGCCTGAATCCCAGCAATGCCTGCCCCAATGACCAAGGCAGAGGGTTTGATCCTAACCCTTCGTGCCTCCAGAGCCTCATGGAGAGAAACCCTGCTCACGGCTGCCTGAACAATATGTTTCGCTTTTTCTGTTGCCCTCTCTTTCTCCTTATGAACCCAGGAACACTGCTCACGGATATTCGCGATATTGAGGAAATAGGGATTGAGACCTTCTGAAGAGATGGCATCTCGAAAGGTCATCTCGTGCATTCGAGGGGAGCAGGCAGCGACCACCACTCGGTCGATGGAGAGTTCACGGATGTCCTTTTTGATTAAATCCTGTCCAGGGTCAGAGCAGAGATAACGGTAATCCCGGGCCACCTTAACTCCGGGAAGCGTGCTGGAAAAACGGACAAGTTCATTACAATCAACCGTGGCAGCGATATTGGTGCCACAATGACAGATATAGACACCAATCTTTTGCTTCATGAGAATACTTTTTTAAAAAAACAAAGATTTACTCTTTTTATTTTTCCAAAAATGTTTACTAATCGAAAATACCCATTTCAAAATAGATTAATAAATTTCGAGAACATCTGTTATTTATTAAAAAGCTTTATATAGTCTTATATAACCGCATCCTCGATAAATTTGCAAGAGTGAACCAAGTACTTTCAAAAGGTTTCGCTCTTATACTTCCATAAAATCTTAATTCTTTGACCCTTTGGACTACAATTAGAAAAAACTCCCCAAAATACGGTTGTTCTCCATTTAGTCTAATGATTTTTAGTCTGAATCTATCATGTATTTTTTGTTGAAAGTTCAGGTCTGACTGGCGGTAGTCAAGAATCGATTATGTTTCTTAGGCAAATCGTGATAATTGTCGTTCTAAGTTATGGGGCCAGCAATCGGGTTAATTCCGTGATGGTATCCAATTTTTCAAGCCTATTTAACACCTGGATCAGCTCATCTATCCGATTTCGCTTCATTCCGAGCCAGGAAGCCATATTTGTCAGCTTATTGATATGATCTTGTGGGCTGAAAGGATTCTCTGGATCACCCTTCGGATATTCCACACGTTTGGTGTAACGCTTGCCATCTTTCATTGCGATCTCTACTGCGCTCGGCGTCCTGTACGCTTTCGAATAGCTCTTCGTGGCCCCCATATCCTCTTGAAGCTTCACCTTGCGCTGAAATTCCCGCACCCTCGGATCTTTAAGCATGGTTCCTGTATACCAATTGGGGCCTGTTGGCTCACCCATCAATATCATCGTTACAACATAGGGTATACTGAACTGGGCCTGAATCATATAATCCGGCTCGTAAATGGCAAAATTGTCGGATATGAGTTTCTGTACTCTCACGATAACTTGTTCCACATCTTCTGCCTTTATCCCATCTTCTCGAACAATTGCTGCTACAGCATCTAAGGTTGTGCTCGTGTGTCGACATGCGGAATAGAATTTATATCCAATCCTCAACATCCCATATTCCTTGCCCAAGTCCCGGGTCAGCTTTGTAGCATCATATCTATCCGACCCCACAGAAGTTTCATATCCTCTGCCTTGATCAAGGATTGTTCGGTCGCCGGGGAATCCCCTTTTCGCAAGCAATACAGCATGTATCCCCGGGATTGTGATATCACCACCTGTAACTTTCATCCATCGAGGCATACCTCTCTTTGCCCAGTCCGGTCTTGTTATCCGCCACGCGCGGACAAGACCAGTGAGCCCAAAAGCATCTGCCATCTGCTCACCATTTAGTCCTAAGAGCTTACCTGCAACAACTGTTACCCCGAAATGTATCCCCGAATCAACCCTCTCAAAGGTCCCCCAGTATGCCTCTTCTGAGGGGTTTACTGCATCTCTTATGCGTATAATGACTTCATAGCCAAGGACTAAGGCGTTAATGATATCCTTCCCAGATGCGTTGACATGTTCCCCAACTGCCAATGCAACTGGAACTAAAACCGTGCTCATATGGCCTACTTTCATTAGAGTATCATCGTAATCCAGCATATTGGTCAATACACGGTTCACCTGGGCGGCTTGCATAAACGAAAGTCGAGTTTTATCGCCAATGACAGTCGCTTCTGGCTTGCCACCTATTTCTTTCATCATGTCGATGAGTACATCACCTTCAAGACTCTTTCGTCCCCCCAAGCCACAAGCGAGCGTATCTGCAACGCACTTCTTTGAATGATTCACGACATCGGGTGGCAAGTTTTCATATCTTGCTCGTGCGACATAATCGGCTAAAACTTCGGTTTCTCCCATTCCCCCTCCTTCAAATCCTTTCTTGATTTTCAATCTTCCCCTGGTAGCTCAAATTTCACCACCTTCTTATCTAAGTCTCCCAAATTCTTGTATGAATCGTGGAGTGGAAGCACACGATAAGCCCTCTCCTTTATCTTTATTAGGCTATCATAAGCCTCGAGAACATTCGTATGTATCGTAGGAACAATGATAGACGTCACATCCATCACAAAGCTAATCGGGGAAGGGGGTTCAAAATTTTCCCGAATAGTACAGAGGCCTGAGATGATAATCATCCCGTGGGCGGTCTCAACACATACAGACTGTCCCCCCTGAGTATGACCTGGTGTCTTCATGACGGACAATCCATCACAAATCTTGGTATCTCCGTCCGCCACTGAAAAATTGAGTCCTTCGAAGAAATCTTTGACATACGCCGGCGCAAAGGCACGATGTGGATGTTTGCCAAATTCAAGCTCATCTTTTTGAATCAAAAATTTGGCTCTCGGGAACCGCGACGCTTGAGCGATGTGGTCTGCGTGAAGATGGGTAAGGATAATAAGATCGATATCACCGAAACTGACACCAACTCTGTGCAATCCAGAATCAAGGGTCTGAATTTCGTGCCCAGGTATTCCGAACCTTCTAAAATACTCAAAACTGCCACCGGCATCAACTAAAATCCTTTCTTTCGTTCCTTCGATATACCAAACATAATTGACCAGAGCGAGTTGTTGGCCTACGTTGAGGAGATAGGTTTGCCTGGATTTATCACCCAGGGTTTCGAAAAGAGGTATTGGGTGGATAATAAAATTGTGTTGGCCACAACGCATGCTTTACATCTCTCCCTATGCCATTTTAGCTCTATCGGAATTGGCAAGTCATCTTTCTAGATTCCTTCAATTGTGCTATGTCTCATAGGATAAAATAACGTCCTGCCGTCAGCATAAAATCTGCAATCTTCCGACGAAAAGCCACTGCGTTAACGGGTGTGTATCGAGTCCATTCCCCCAACTCCAACAGCTGTTTTCGAAGCCTCTCCCCATCCGCAAGGGCGGCAAAAATCAACTTCACCCAGCGCTCTACCCGCATAAAGGCATCCACCATGTAAACCTGAGAGATAGCCTTTGGAATCTCACCCTTCTCTTCCCCCCATTTCTGGCTTATCTTCTGGGATCGGAGCAGGCCACTCTCCATTGCAAACACCTCCATAAAAATGTTCGAAATCATTCCCATAAGTTCCTGGTGGTCTTCCAGATCGTTTGGATAAGCCTGCAAAACGGTTCTTAATGAAAGCAGAGCAAGCTTTTTAGCTTTTTCCAGAAGAGGAGCAAATTCATCAAAACCCTCGCCTTCAGTCCGTGCCTCCGAGGCGGTTTTGAACACCTCAGAGATTGGCTTCTCTGCAGCTGTTGCCAATGACAACTGGCCCCTTGTAACCCTTCTCAAAAGCATCCTTAGAATCAACAGACGATTGATCTCGTTTGTCCCCCCGAAGATCCGGGTGAGACGGGAATCCCGATAATATCTTTCCACCGAATAATCCTTGATATACCCATATCCTCCATGAATCTGGACTGCTTCATCCACGACATAACCCAGCATCTCGGATGCATACACTTTGTTGAGTGAACATTCGGCAGCGAGCTCTTCAATCTCGTTGGCCCAATCAGCACTGGCCTCATTCGTTCCCGTGATCCCCTTTAATCTCTCTTCGATGAGTCTCGAAGTCCGGTACACCATGCTTTCACTTAAGAAAATCCGGATGGCCATTTCGCCGATTTTTTCCTTGATGAGACCGAAACTTGATATTGGTTTTCCAAATTGAACGCGACTTTTGGCATAGCGGAGAGAATCGTCAAAGGCGAGTTTGGAAACGCCTATACACAATCCCGCTAATTTGTATCGTCCGATGTTTAGGGTATGAAAAGCCACCACATGGCCTTTCCCTGGCTGAAGTAGAAGATTCTCTACGGGAACCTTCGCATTATCCAGCGTTAGGCTCCTCGTCGTGGCTCCCCGGATTCCCATTTTGTCTTCTTCTTCCCCAAAAGAGAGCCCTTTAGAATCCCTGTCAACAATAAAGGCAGTAAACTTTTCACGATCAATCTTTGCGAAAGTGATAAATACATCTGCAAACCCTGTGTTGCTAATAAACTGCTTTGTTCCGTTCAAAATGTAAAACTTTCCATCTCCTGAGAGGGAGGCAGTACTCTTTGCACTCAAGGCATCCGTCCCGGCATCAGGCTCTGTTAGGGCGAAGGCTCCGATCTTCTTGCCCTTTGCGAGATCCGGTACATATCGCTTTCTCTGCTCATTGGTTCCAAAATAAAGAATTGGCAAGGTTCCAAACGCCGTATGAGCAAGGAAACCTATGGCAAGTGATCCTCCGATAGAGAATTTTTCGGTAACGATCAAAGAACTCGTGCTGTCCAGCCGCATCCCTCCAAACTCTTTCGGGATATCAATACCCAGCCATCCCATTGTGCCGGACTTCTTAAGGAGTTCTACCATCAAGCCTGCGGTCTTCGCTTCTAACTCCTTCATCCGCGGTTCTGCCTCGCCCCGCAAGAATTCCTCTACGAGTTTCGCTATTAATTTCTGGTTTACATCCATATCCTCTGGGATAAAAATATCCCCCGGAGGATTGGTACCGGTTAGAAAACATCCTCCCTGACTCATCATTGAAGCAACTCCTCGCTCGGGTTATTCTAATATCTCGCTTAGCTCCTTATTCGCGAAGCTTGCAAATTGGCTTATCCTCTTCTAAATCATCAATACATAACCAGCCCACCGTTTACATCGATGGTAGCGCCTGTTATAAAACTTGCAGCTTCGGAGATCAAAAACATGATAACTCCGGCAATCTCCTCTACCGTCCCCAAGCGGCCCAATGGAGTCCTGTTGTTTAGCTCGAGATGGACCTCTGGAGGAATGTCTCGCTGCATGGGGGTGGCAATTCTTCCAGGAGCGACGGCATTTACCGTTATTCCATATGGCCCCAGTTCACTGGCCAAGGCTCTTGTCAATCCCAAAATTCCCGCCTTAGCGGCTGTATAATGAGACCCCGCAACCCGAGTTCCGGTCCTGGCTGCTACCGAAGAAATGTTTATAATTCTTCCCCATCGATTGAGGATCATGTGCGGGACGATTTCATGGCAACATAAAAAACAACCAGTTAAATCTACGTCGATCACACGTTGCCACTCTTCTATACTCATCTCCCAGAGCTTGTGCTTCCTTCCTTGATGCTTGGGAGAAATTCCTGCATTGTTGACCAGGATGTCAATTCGGCCAAATGTGGAGAGCGTTTTTTCCGTCATCTCTTTAACCTGCCGATAATTGGCAATATCCGCCTCCACAGCTAAAGCTCGCATCCCCTTATGGGTGAGACTCGATTCGAGATTCTTTGCCGCCTCCCCATTGATGTCGCTGATGACGACTTGCATCCCCTCCTGGGAAAGCGCCAAAACCGTTGCCCTCCCAATTCCGCTGGCACCTCCCGTCACAATAGTAACTTTTTCTTCTAAACCCACAGCCCGCCTCAGCACATTAAGAACATCCGAGACTACCCTATCCTACTAAGATCAATCCGAAGACATTCATCTCTCCTTCGCGAGTTCGCACCACTTCAATAGGAAACCCGTTGTCTCTGGCGGTCTTAAAAACATCGATGCCGCAAGCTTCCATCGGAGGCCTCGCTCTGAACCCATGTTTGCAAAGGCCAGTCGGGTTGCACTCCTTACAAAGGCGACAGGCACCCGAACCCATGCTCCACGCTTTGTAGTAACCATCAAGGAAGATCTCTTTTTCGAGATAAACAATAGTCTCATTAAAAACCTTTCTTTGTTCCAATCTCTCTTCACTGTTTTTTAATCCTTTATGAAACAAGATGGCCTTTTTATAAGAATCGATCACTCTTCGAGTGATAACTGGGGTGGGTGTGTGAGGAGGGCAACATAATCGTTTTCTAAAACCAGGACATCCAAATTGACATTTCATCCTTACCCATTCAGCAGTTATGACAGAGCCGGGTTCGATTAGCTTTGCCCCATCTATTCCCATTTCTAATGCCTTTTTGCAATAATGCTCTAATCCATTCATCCAGTTCTCTGCTCTTTATGCGAAACTTTGAAAACTTTCTGAAACATAGCACTGTTCTCCATTATAAATTTCTAAACTTGTATGGAGTATCATCAATGGTATTTCTGTCTTTTACTTAGTCATAAGACTAGGTAGAAATGTCGTCATTTGAGGAAAAATCAGCAGCAAAGCCAAGAACACAAGATAACTCAAGAACCACCATACTATACCTCGGAAAATAGTAGATATCGGTACATCGGGTACGATACCTTTGACGACATAAACGCTTAGGCCCACTGGAGGGGTAATCGATGCTATTCCTGCCATAACCACAATAACGATTCCAAACCATAAAGGATGGAAACCTAATTCAACAATAATTGGATAAAAAATAGGAACAATAATTAGAACCATGGCCACGACCTCAATAAAACAACCCAGGATGATAAAGAGAATAAAAATGAAAACCATAACAAGATAAGGCGGTAAATGCATACTCTTTATGAACTCTCCCATAAACAGCGGAACCTTACTTAGCATTGTAAAATTAACAAAAATGAAGGCACCGACTATAATGGAAAAGAGCATGCCGACTAATTTAATGGTCTCTATCGATGAATCTTTAAATCCCTTCCAATCGATCCGTTTCCTCACGATGGTCAGAAGGATTGCGGCCATTGATCCAAATGCCCCGGCTTCCGTAGGCGTAATCCAACCCATCATTAAACCTGTAAGGATCAAGGCAGCTAATATCGCGACATCCAATATTGCCTTCAATGCTTTCCACTTTTCCTTGAAATTTGTTTTGGGTCCGGCAGGTCCCAGGAATGGATTGATTTTGCACCGTACCATCACCATAATGGAGAATATGATGGCAAGGACTATACCAGGCACGATGCCGGCAATAAATAACTTGCTTATTGATTCGCCCGTGATCACTCCGTAGATAACGAGAATTGAGCTGGGAGGAATAAGAACAGCCAATGTATCCGCGGAAGCAACGCTGCCGCAGGCCAGACCAGGGTCATATTTGTACCTTCTCATTTCGGCGATCGCTATGACACCAAAAGTAACCGTTGTAGCCGTTTCGGAAGCGCAGACAGCGCCAAAAAGAGCACACGATACAACCGTCGCAACACATAGCCCTCCCGGTAAATGGCCCACCCAAGTGTATGCGAAGTGATATAAACTTCTGCCTAATCCTGAGGCGACGAGAATGTTAGCCATCAGTACAAAAAAAGGGACGATCAGTAGATCGTAATTTGTTACGACGTCGAATGAGACTGTAGCCACTTGGAAAATAGTCGCTTGAAGTCCAATCAAATAGGTAAGCCCCAATGTACCGACAAGAATCATTGCGGCATAAACCGGCACTCCGGAGAACATAAGCAGGAGAAGAAAGCCTAAACCGATAAGTCCTGTGAAATCCATCTATTCTCTTTTTGTGTTAGTTATCGTTTCTACTGTTCTTTTCAAAATACCTAAGGCTAAGAGGAACAACCCTATGGCCCACACCAGGTGAAAAGGATAACAACTGATCTGTAAAGTCATCGCCTTTTCACCACTGGGGATTGATTCAGCTACTACATAATTGACAACGGCCCAAGTGAGCCACAGGACTGCACATAGATTGATTAGACATATAATACTATCATAGATTTTTCTGATAATCCTTTTCTTAAACAATCTTCTGACAATATTGCTAACGACGACATGACCTCCGGATAGTTCGGTAGGTAGTAAACCCGCTGCGATCAGAAAAACCGCTCCTAAGGAAAGAAAATCGTAGCTTCCCTCTATAGGCTTTCGAAAATAGCGGCCAATGATATTCAAATTGCACTCAAGAATCAATGTAATCAGTGAAACACCGCCTACTACCATCAATACTCTACTAAGTAAGCGCCAGGAATTTGACATATAAGCTCCTTAATAAAATATATAGAATTGATTATCCCTTCAGTAAAATTAATTTCTAATGAAGAGATTAATTATTCCTTCCTCAAACATGATTTAGCGGTAAAAGATTATTAAGAAAGGATGGGGGAACCCCTTTCGTATTTCGTGGTTCCCCTTTGAAACTCTATCACAATTCAAAAATAATATAACATGTAGGGAAGTCTATGAATTACACAGATTAAATAACTACTTATTACCTTTCTAATTTCTATCAGGAGAAAGGTAGAAGGGTAGTGAAGATAATGAACCATCCAGTATATCTATAGAATCATTAACGTCATTCATCTCATTTCTTATTTTTTAATATATTTTCCTGTAAGCTTGAGCATTATCTCCATAAACTCAGTGCCTTTCATACCTTTAGCATCCATCTCTTTTGCTTCTTTCCCAGCTATCTCTTTGAGGGCTGTAGCAATTTTTTCTTCCTCTTTGGGTGGAAGTTGGAAAATTTGGCAGCCTTTGGATTTAGCATAATTTAATCCATCTTCCTCCTCTTTAATTCGGGTACTTCGGACCTCGAAATTCACCCACTCAGAATTATCTTCGAAAACTTTCTGAAGGTCAGGCGGCAACTTATTCCAAGCGTTCCAGTTCATCCCAAGAAAACCGATGTTGGGACCGCCCCCGGGAATAAGGGTTCGTGTAACGTAACGTCCCACATCACCGAGTCTATTGGCTATAAGGTTTGAGGAAAATCCAGCATGTATGTCCATCGTCCCTTTTTGTAAGGCCAAAAAAACTTCTCCCATAGGCATAAACAAAGGACGGGCACCAAAATATTTAACTAAAGTGGAAATAGCAAGATTCCCTGATCTAATTGTTCGACCTTTTATGTCATCGAGAGATTGAACTTGGAAATTTCTTGAGATAAAAATTAAATTTTGTAACGAATAGGTTGCGAGTAACTTTAATTCTGCTACTTCCTGGGCGTACGGTGGAAATACCTTCAGAAGTTCATCACCGATTTTACTGATTTCTACTGCGTCTTTTGCTCCATGGGTAGCAGCCCAAGCAACGGTACCATAATGATAAGGGTTCATACCCTCCTTGCCAAATCCGCTAATCCAACCGCAACCGATATCAGCGACGCCACGGACCGTTCCAGACCACGTCTCTGGCCCCTTGAGCAAGCTTGAGTCTGGAAAAATGATGATCCGGAGTCTGCCATTGCTATCTTTTTCAACCTTTCTTGCCCATGTCTCGGTAATGATGGACTGCATTTGAGCGCTCGAAAAGTATTGGGCTAACTTCAGTTCAATAGGTTTCTCCGCAGCTGAAGAATAAGAAGCCATGGCTATCACCACCAGTACCAATAACACTGCCCATTTGTTGCCTAAACTTATGATTCTCATTTTTGTCCTCCTTTCCAAAGAAATTAAAGATAGATGTTTGAACAATTCCTAAAAATATACCCTTGCCCGTGATCTTTAAGTTACTCTGTACCTAAACAGTTCTGAATGTTTAAATGAGGTGTTTCTTGTAATTCGAAATACCGCTATTGAAGAGGTACTCCAGAGTCACTTTTCTAACATGCTCTTGATCCTTTGGATCATTACAGGTAAGACTATTTTCCAGTCCCCGACGACACCCAATTTGGCCTCATTAAAAATATTTGCGTTCTCATCTCTATTGATACCAACGATGGTCTCAGAGCCAGCGCATCCAGCCATGTGCTGGCTGGAACCGGAGAGGGCTACTGCGATGTAGAGTTTGGGCGAGACGATCTTGCCGGTAAGGCCTACCTGGATAGTTGTCGGTGCCCATCCCTCATCACAAACCGCACGCGTTGCACCGACTGCGCCCTTAAGTATTTTTGCTAATTCTTCCAATTGTCTAAACCCATCGGCACTACCAATGCCTCTGCCCCCAGTAACGATGACATCCGCATCCTCCAACTTTATTCCTTCTTTCTCCTCGATAACTTTTTCCAGTACTCTGGCTCTAATGAATGATTGATCTAAGCCGAGGTCGATGGGAATGATCTCTCCCTGTCTCGAGTCGTTTCTTTCTGAAGGCTGCATGGACTTTGATCGAATCGTGGCCATTTGTGGATAGGTTTCGGAAACATACGACGCCAGCGCTTTCCCGCCATAGACTGGTTTAGATCTCAATAGCAGCTTTGTTTTGGGCTCAATGGATAGTTCCACACAATCCAAGACGGTTGCTGTATTGAACCTGAAGGCAAGTCGCGGGCATAGATCTAAACCGATAGGGGTGTGTCCCAGAATGACAATTCTGGGAATTTCCTGTTGGACTATTTTGGCAATAGATAAGAAATATAGATCTTGATTGTAATCCTTAAGCAATGGATTATCGATGACATATACTTTATCGGCTCCAAAGGCGATTACTTCATTCGCCAAAGCAGATACACCACTGCCCATTAATACAGCATATAACTCTTCCCCTAAATCCTTTGCTAATTTCCCCCCACAACCTAATAATTCTTTTGTAACTGTTGCCAATTTTCCATCCACTACCTCAGCATAAATCATAACATTTTTGTAGTTAGTCATGGGATCCCTTTTCGCATTAAGAGGCGAAGGTTTTCTACTAGACCACTTTCGCTTCTCTAAGTCTCAGAGTTAGATTAACTGCCGCTTCTTCAACTGTATCTCCTCCTATAATTTCACATTTGCCTTCACGGACTGGTTGAAATAATTTTAATAAGTTTAGCTGTCTCCCTTTACTCTCAGTCCTGCCAGGTTCAATCCCTATGTCTTTGGGTTTCCAAATGGTTGGTTCTTTTTTCACTGATTCTAAAATTTTTTCCAAAATGGCATAACGCGGTTGGCCTAGCTCATTACTTACGGTTATCAGCGCCGGCAGAACCACCTCGATAATCTCATAACCATCGGGGGTTACCCGCTCAACCCTTGCTTTTCCATCGGTCACCTCTATTTTTCGAGCGAGTGTTACACTTGGTAGGTTCAATATTTCTGCAATTCCCAAACCCACTTGACCAGCATCCCAGTCTGCAGCCTGCCTGCCACATAGGACGAGGTCATAATTACCTATCTTGTTGATTGCCAGCGCTAGGGCATTGGCTGTTGACCAACTATCTCCGCCTGCATAGGCCTCATCCTCGAGAAGGATAAGCTCATCAGCACCCATTGTCAACGGTTTCTTCACCACTTCACGGTGCAGATTGTTTCCGAGACTTAATATTGTAATTTTTCCACCCAAGACATCTTTGATGCGTAAGGCCGCCTCCATCGCCTGTTCATCAAAAGGGTTTATGACACTCGGTACACTATCTGGACACAGACCTATATTACGGGTCGGATCAATCTTAAAATTATCCGGCGGCAATTCAGGGTCAATGATCTCTTTTACGCAGACAATAATATTCACAATGACCTCCTCAGTTAGGGGATTGGGAAAGAAATTTCTTTCCCAATCCCGATTCATCCATTTACTTAGGTTCAAAGACCCAAGGGCGAACTGTCCCCTTCTCCTTAAACGAGTTCGCCCTTCAAGTCAAGCTGCAATCTCATGCTTCTAAACTGGATGTTTCAATTACCTCCACAGGATTCTATTTTAACTTGGCCCTGTTTATAATACTTTAGAAGCCTTGATCAGATTGAACGAACCCGTTGAACCTCCATGGAGTAATGACATATTAACACGGACCCAATGCTCAAAAGATAATTCTTTTTGTGGAGCCATACCGCCATAAATATCAAAGCCTATTTCCACTAAGCGGTAAAATACTTTCTTATAATAAAAGTTAAAATACCACCAGCCTAGGTCGCCTTGAGAACCCACAATCCCTTTGTTGTCTTGCGTCTTCTCTTGCTCCCATGCAACTTGGTAAGCTAAAAGCCTTGCTGTTCGGAGAAGACAATCTCCCTCAGCTATTAGCATTCCAACATTAGCGTGTTGAATGATGGGTTTCCCTCCCTGAATTCTTCTCTTCGTAAAATCTCTCATCTGTTCCCATTCCCACTGGGATTCTCCGAGGAGAGTCATGTAATGAACCGTTTTTTGTGCAGTCCGAGAACGCATGAACGCAAATGCTCCATTCACCGGGCTCATTCTTAACCGATCAGGTATCTTGCAATTCTGAAAAAGGAATTGTGTGTTAGCGGGTACTTCATTTCCCATCATGTCGTTTACCCGGCGTATGGAGAACCCTAGTGTGTTTGTTGGACACAAAAATGTGGTTACCGCTTTAGAGATTACCGCATCTTTATCTGTTCTAACATTCAGGATGAGATAATCGGAATGTCCTCCTGCCGTGCAGAACATTTTTTCACCATTGACCACCCATTCATCCTTATCTTTGGTGGCAATAGTTTTTCCTACTTTTGGATCGTCATAGGGCATCAGATAGTCACTCCCATGGTCAGGTTCGGTTATCGAAGCGCAAAACATCGTCTTTCTGTTTTTCATAAATGCCGGGAAGAATTCATCTTGGACCGGCTTAGGGGCATAAGCTAAGGTTGCGCAGTGTTTCCATGGTATGGTAAACAATCTCCCCGCTTGGCCGCCCCAGTACCCCGCCGCTTCTGCAAGTGCATGCAGTGTTACCAATTTTGGCGCATAACCTCCACCCCCATATTCTTTAGGGACCGTGAGTTGCCTCAACCCCACATCATGGGCCTTACTGATGATATCCCATGGTATGCGATCATCCAAATCTTTTCTCGTTGCATTCGGTGGAATAGGTTTGTCTCCAAGTTCATTCATACGTTTTCTATCCACTTCTTTTTGACAAAAATCTTTCATAAGGGCCACCAAACTCTTTTGCTCTTCGTTTAATTCGAAATCCATTTTTCTTCCTCCTTCCTTATATTTATTTCTATTTAGGATCCTACCAGAGTCTCCAATCGCACTTCACACATCAGGGCTTCATCCCCAAAAGGCTCCTGTTCTGTAATTCACCTCCTTTTTTTCCCTTAGATTATCTGTTTTAGGACAACTGAATGAAAAATGCCGCTAATCTTTGCAAAAGGTTTATCATAGGTATCCCTGCTCGGAAATAAGGGCAGTAAGTGCAAACATACAAATAAAAATAATTGTTGTCAAATGAATTCTTTTCATATAACCTATGAATTGTATCCAGGTATTTTGTGTTTAGGGCTCAAGCGAAGTATGGGGGAGCCGCAATGTTTGGACGCTGCTAAGAAAAGAGATCGAGCCTCCTCTGGCCGAGCAACCTGAACGAATTAACCAATACATAGGGAGAGGTCTTTTTTAGTCTTTGTTGGCTCTGACGTCCAGGAGAGGTGTAACTTAAATGGAGCTTATCCAATTATTAAGTTTTCACGAAATAGTAAAAACTGAGAGCTTCTCAAAAGCTTCAAGAAATGTATTTCGATCACAGTCTGCTCTCAGTCACCAGATTAAGAATCTGGAAAAAGAGCTCGGGGTCAAACTGTTTGACCGGATTGGTAAGACAATTAAAGTGAAGGAAGAAGGGAGAATCCTATTTGATATTATTGACAAATTTGTCTATGACTTGGAAGATTTAAGAAAAATTCTTATCGATGTCAAAAAAAGTAAGGTTGGAAATTTAACCATCGCCTCCAGTAGCGCGATCATGACGTATGTGCTACCGGATATTGTCAGAAGATTTATAAACCAATTTCCTGGGGTGAACTTGAAATTAATTGCTTGTAGCTTTTTCTCCGAGATTCAATCCCTCGTTTTGGAAGGCAAGATCGACTTCGGGATTGGGATTGGGTGGGATCAAATGCTTCCGCGTAGAATCAATTATGTGAGTTGGAAGCTCTTTGACACTATTTTAATTGCACCGAAAGGGCATTCTTTATCTTATAGGAAGGCTGTTCGATTGGGTGATATCGCACCCTATCCTCACATCATTTATAGAAAAGGGTCAAGGTTAAGCAGTATGATTGAGGAGGTGTATGCTCGGAATAAAATCGATTATAAGATCATCATGGAAGTGGATGTGGCAGAGAATATCAAAAGTTATGTCGAAATGGGTTTTGGGGTGGGGATTCTTTCATCTGTTACACTAACTACAAAAGATAAGAATCGATTTGCTATTTTGAATGTGAGCAATTTGTTTGGAAAGGTAGAGATTGGGATCTACTACAGAAATGGTCAATATATTTCAACGACCATGAAGCAGTTCATGAAACTATTCGCTCCTGAGCTACTCAACCGTATTATCTCCCCTACGTGATACCCAGAATACGGCGGCCGATGGTCATCTTCTGGATCTCTTTTGTGCCTTCATAGAGTTCGAGTAACTTGGCCGCCCGATAGAAGCGTTCAATGGGATAATCATCGAGATAACCATATCCGCCATGAAGCTGCAATGCTTCATCTACCACTTTGACAGCCACCTGGCAGGCCCACCACTTTGCCATGGCCGACAATTGGCTATCAACATTCCCCCGATCGAGATTCCAACAGGCCTTATAAGTGATCGATCTCGCCGTTTCGATGAGAGTTGCCATCTCAGCAATTTTGAATTGGGTGACCTGAAAAGATGCGATCGTCTTCCCAAATTGTTTTCTCTTCTTTACATAATTGACCGCTTGTTCCATCGCACCCTGCGCAAGACCTACTCCATCACCTGCTATCATCACCCGAGAATAGTCGAGGAACTTCATCAATTGGATGAATCCATCGCCTTCTGCACCCACCAAGTTTTCCTTTGGGACTTTCACATTATTGAAATAGACATTAGCAGTATCGGAAGCATGGAGTCCCATCTTTCCATGGATTTTGTCCGCCTTATAACCCGGTCGATCTGTTTCAACCAGAAGGATACTGTGGCGATTTGATTTGATGGCCTCTTCAGGATGGGTCAAGCAGTAGACTAAAAGAAATTTGGCTTCCGTGCCGTTGCTGATCATCACCTTATTGCCATTGATCACATACTCATCTTCAACTATCTCTGCACGAGAGACGGCAGAGGCTGCGTCGCTTCCAGCCTCAGGTTCCGTGATGGCAAAACCCATGACCCAGTCCCCTTTGACCAAGGGCGGAAGGTATTTCTTCTTCTGTTCCTCAGAACCGTACAATAACAGTTCTTGGGCCCCAAACGTGGTCTGAGAAAATACTTGGCCAAGTCCAGGTTCGGCCCTCCAGAATTCCTCCAGGATGATGCTATGTTCAAGCGAACCCAGACCAAGACCGCCATAATCTTTCTTGATATAGACACCGACGAAACCTAACTGGGCTGCTTTTTTAATGATCTCTCTTGGAAACTCTCCTTTGGACTCACACTCTTTTCCAATGGGCACCAATTCCCCTTCCGCAAACTCTCGAGCAGCCATACGAATTTGTTTTTGGCGATTCGTCAGTTCAAAGTCCATGAATTTGCCCCCGTAACCATCCTCTTTGCTTTGATAAGGGCCAAGCGGCTAATCAGGAAAAGTCCTAAGCTGTTCCGCTTCCTTCTCAGTATCTTCCCAACAGCGCCCGGGCGATAATCATTTTTTCAATCTCTTTCGTTCCTTCGTAAATTTCAACACTCTTGGAATCCCGATAAAAACGCTCAATGTTATAGTCACCGATAAACCCATAACCTCCATGGAGTTGAAGGGCCTCCTCGGCAACCCTCACCGCTGTTTCCCCCGTAAACCACTTCGCCATGGCAATCAAATGAGACTCTACTCTCCCCTGATCGAGAAGCCAGGCCGCCTTCTGATAAAGATTCCGGCCGGCCTCAATTCGAGTGGCCATCTCTGCAATCTTAAACTGGGTTACCTGGAAAGAAGCGAGGGGTTTTCCAAATTGCTGCCGCTTTCGAACATGGACGATCGCTTGTTCCAAGGCTCCCTGGGCAAGCCCAACCGCTTCGGCACAGACATGGAGACGGGTGTGATCAAAGAATACCATAAACTGTTGGAATCCTTTTCCTGCGGTTCCAATAAGATTCTCTTTGGGAACCCTCACATCGCTGAAGGAGATTTCGGCAGTATCAGAGGCACGGAGACCGAGTTTGTTTTTCAGCTTGGTCGCCTCAAAGCCCTTACGGTCTGTCTCGACCGTGATGACACTGAACCGGTCATGCGGAGACTTGGCATGAGGTTCGGTTAAACAAAGAACCTGAAGGAAATCGGCAAGCGTCCCGCCGGTGATGAAGGTCTTGGTACCATTGATGACATATTCATCACTATCCAGAACAGCAGTGGTTCTCACGGAGGAAACGTCACTTCCCGCGTCTGGCTCGGTGATGGCCGCTCCGGTGATGGCCTTAGCCTTTACCAAGGGAGGTACCCACTTCATTTTTTGCTCCTCGGTGCCAAAAAGGAGAATCAATTCCGAGCCAAAAGTACCTGCCAAGATAAAATGGGCGATCCCAGGATCAACCCGCCAGAACTCCTCATTGATGAGACAGTGTTCCAAGTAACCCAATCCTGGCCCGCCGTAAGCTTCGGGTATGAAGACCCCTACAAAACCAAGGCCGCAGGCCTTTTCCCAGAGCTGTTTTGGGGATTTCTCCTCGCGATCACACTCCTGGGCCAAATCCGGGAACTCTTTCTCAGCAAATTCTCTGGCCGCCTTGATGATATCCTTCTGCTCATCGGTGAGGTCAAAGTTCATGAAAATTTCTCCTTAACTAGCCAATTCCTTGGCCCCCTTTTCGGCGAATTTCCGGACAGCTAAACAAATCTGCTTTTTACGAATGCTCAGTACAAAATCCATAAATTTGCTCTTTTTGCGACGCTCCAATTATAAAATGAAGCGTTGGTGTTTACAATTATCCTTCTTTTCTTGATTTTCGAGGCATATGGATTTTATGGCCGTTGGCAGAAGATAAAGATCTACTTCCATATATGGCCAAATAACTATCGACCTTTCCTTCCTTATTTTTTTGATCGATGGGTTCTATTCCTAAATTTCAACTGGGCCAATAATTGGCTGAGGGCTAATTGATGTTCTTCCGTCTTCATGCAGTCGAGAAAGACTATTGATTCATGCTGGATGACTTGATCCAGAGTGGATTGCATCCCATGACGTAGAATCTCCTTTGACTTTTGTACGGCAGTAGGTGGCATGGAGGCAATTTGTTTGGCGATCTTTTTGGCCTCAGGTATGAGTCGGTGATGGGGGAATACTTGGTCAACCGCCCCTATTTCTAATGCCTCATGAGCATCAAAAGGCCTCGCAGTGAAAATAAGCTCTGCAGCTTTGCCATACCCGATGAGTCTGGGTAGAAAATAGGTGCTACAAAATTCTGGGGTCACTCCTATCCGGACAAAGGCACAGCTAAATTTTGCCCTTTCAGAGGCAAGACGGATATCACAAGTCAGTGTTACGGTAAAACCGAAGCCATAAGCTGGCCCGTTGATAGCTGCAATGATCGGTTTGGGGTACTGTATAAAGGCCCGAGGTAGATCAAGTGACCCAAATCGTAATGCCTTTTTATTGCCCTTAGCACTTTCTTGAGCCTCTATGAATCTGCTCAGATCGGCACCGGCACAAAAACCTCGACCCCGTCCAGTTAAAATCATGACCCGGACGTTCTCATCTTCTTCAGTCTCTTTAAGTGCATGGATCAGCTCATTCTTCATCGTTTCATTCAGAGCATTTAGAACGTTAGGCCTATTCAGGTAGATAAAAGCGATCCCTTCTTCTATGATCAATTCAATATCCTTGTATTCCATGACCCTCCCCTTTCAAAAAAAATCATTTGGATCAAGCCAAGCGATAGCGGTGCGTGGTTTGTGAAGCCTTTCTTTTGACAGGACAAAAAATAATGTCGATCATAACCATCTTTTTCTTCGTCGGTAATGTTTTACCTCTCGATAACTTTTTTTCTTTCCCACTTCACTCAAACCCATATAGAATTCCTTCACGTCCTCATTTTCCTTCAAATCTTTCTGTGTTCCGTCAAGAACGATTCTACCGTTTTCCATCACGTAACCGTAATTAGCAATATCAAGGGCCTGGGGGGCATTCTGTTCGACGAGCAATATGGTCGCTCCTTTTTCTTCGTGAATGGCCTTAATGATTCGGAATATCTCCCTGACCAAGAGGGGACTCAGGCCCATAGAAGGTTCATCCAGAAGCATCATTTTGGGGTGACTCATCAGGGCGCGTCCGATGGAAATCATCTGCTGTTCGCCGCCGGAACAGTACCCTGCTGTCGCATTGCGTAAATCTCTGAGTCTGGGAAAATAATTATAAATCATGTCAAGATCTTCCTTCATAGAACTCTTTTCCCTGCTGGCCCGCACCCCTACTCGCAGATTTTCCTCTACACTCAAATGGGCAAAAAGCCTTCTTCCTTCCATCACCTGTACCAGGCCTTCTTGGGCGATCTTCTCCGTGCTCATTTTGGTCAGGTTTTTTCCCTCAAATTCAATGGTGCCTTCGGTGACCTCTCCCAACTCTGTCTTGATCAGCCCGGTGATGGAATTGAGGGTGGTCGTCTTTCCTGCACCATTGGCACCGAGAAGTGCGACAATGGATTGGGAAGGGACATGAAGGGAGACTCCCCTGAGCACCAAAATGACTTTATTAAACATGACTTCAACATTATTGAGACTTAACATTTAAACCTTTATATCCTCTCTATTCTCACCAACCCAAAGAGACCATAAGGCTTAATGATCAACACTAAAACGAGGATGATATAGGGTACAATCTCTCTCGTGCTCGCCCCTACAATCGGGTCAAGATACAGTCCAGAGATATACTCCAGGATACCGACAATGAGACCAGCAATAAGGACACCAGGAATAGACTCCAGTCCTCCTAAGAGAACCACGGGAAAACAGTTGGCTGCAATTTGGTGAAGGGTCGTGCTCACGCCGTTGATGCTACCCAGAAGGACACCTCCGATGTAAGCCAAAAGAGTGGAAATCACCCACGCCAGAATAAAAACAATTTTGGTGCTGATCCCCATACACATACTGGCCTGATGATCCTCGGCCACTGCCCTCATGTCCAGGCCCCATTTGCTGTATTTAAAGAAAATGATAAATAAAGCGATCACAAACATGGTTATGAAAAAGATGATGATGTGCTGGAGGGACAGAATAATGTTGGAAAATTCGACCGGATTCGGGGGAATAAATGTAGGATAGACCAGATAATTATAGTCTCCCCAAAACAGGGTGACCACTCCATCGATAAAAGCCTGTAAAGCCAAGGTGACAATAATCAAAGAAAGGATGGGTTGCCCCACCAGCCGCCTCATGCCGAAGCGTTCGATAAGAAAACCGATGATCACGGCCGAAGCGAGACCAAAAATCAGTCCCAGCCATACGGGCATGCCTGCCTGTTGTATGAAACACCAGGCCAGGTAGGCCCCCACCATTAGCAATCCTCCCTGGGCAAAGTTAAAGACGTGAGTCGATTTGTAGATGACGACGATGCCCAGTCCAACAAGACTATAGAGCGATCCAACCATCAGACCGCTTGCGAGTGCTTGTAACAGCTCTGCCATTGGAAATCCTAATTTGTTTTTTGGAGCGCCCCTTTAAAAAAGGGACGCTCCAATTTATTCTCTATTTTGACGGTGGTTTTAGCCAAGGGACTTCAAGTCCATATTGTTCTCTCACCCACACGCCATTGACACACTTAGAGACGTTTAAATATTTGAACGGCCTTCGTTCTGTTGGAGAGAAGCTGGCATCTGCAGTGAGACCCAACATGTCAATTTTTCCCATCGTTGTCAATGCCTTGTAAATGTTCTCGCTGTTAACATTATCTGGGCCAAAGGTTTTGGCAGCATATCGGATGGCCTCGGCTGTAAATCTTGCTGGTATCACGCCCATGAGGTATTGAGTCTGATAATCAATCTCTCCTCGGAACTCTTTTTGCATCTGCATGCCCAATTGAATTCCCTTATTTCTTGTCTCTGACCAATCGGTAAAGTGGTTCACAGACCAGGCCCCTTCTGCAGCATCACCTGCTAATTTAACCACCTCTGCACCGCGGCACTCTGAGCCGCCGCAAAATTGCATTTTTCCCATAAGGCCCAGTCTTTTGGCATCCTTTAATAACACTGCAAAATGGCCTTCCAATATATTGGAAAAGACAAGGTCAGCCCCCAATGATTTTGCCCTGAGGAGTTGGGTGCTCAGGTCACTCGGTTGACCAGCAAATAATTGGGCGGGAAGGACTTCAAACCCATATTTTGCTGCCCATGGATCTCCCAATTCCATATGCGCCCTTCCATAAGCAGTGTCCCAGGTGATCGTCATGACCTTTGGTTTTTCTTTATGCCCCGCCTTTTTCCAAACATCCATGAAATGGATGCAGGCAGCGCAAAAGACATCAGGGTAGAGTGGCCGAAGGAGAAAGATATAACCCGGGGGCTCGATGGCTGGAGGAAATCCGGATCCTTCACTCATACAAGGGATCTTTACCCTCCGCAGCTCTTCGTTCATAGCGGCCGTTCCGTTCGTCCCCATGATATAACCTGCGCTGATACCAGTATCTGTAAATTTCTTAAGGACGGGAAGATACCTTTTGGGATCATAGGCTGTATCTTCCATTAAAATATTGATGGTGATACCTGGAATAGGATCATGTTTTTCCACCCATTTAAAATAATCCGAATAACCCTTCCAAAACTGTTGGGCTGTAAATGCGATCGGCCCTGTCACGTCACCAAAAACGCCCAGCTTAACCTCTTTGGCCCAAGCCGGTGACCTCCCCGCGAATAAAACCAAAAATAGACCCATCACGACCATACCCATTACCCACTTTCCTTTACTTCTTCTCTTCATAATAAACCCTCCTTTCTTTTAAAAATGTTAACCCAGCAGTTGCATAAAAAACCTTCCGAAAGGTGGTTGGGTGTGCTGGGCGGATTTCCGGGAAGCCGCCATTAGGCGGGAATCTTCCCAAACCTTTACAGCGGAACGTTTGACCGTTTCGCTGCTTCATTTCCAGACAAATTCTAAAGATCACCTCAGGTAACATCGCATGTTACCCATTCAACATAACAAAGAACCGCTTGGTAAAGGTTTGAAAGTACACTCAACTTCCTTTTCAATGCAACATCTGGGTTAATACGCAAATGGCCAGAGCCGATAATAAGCTTTGAAAAGCCCGAATTGCCGGTTGATGCCTCGTGGTTCAAACAAGAGAAAAACCATAACGACCAAAGAGTAGATGATCAGTGCCAGGCCCGAGAAGATATTGGTATGGATGCTAGGAAAGAGGCCCCCCAAAAATGGAGTAATTAAAGAGACCAACTCTTTGAGTCCAATATAAACAATGGCCCCAAAAATTGGACCCATAGCACTTCCTATTCCACCCACTACCAAGAAGCCGAGATACCAGATAGAATCCATTAAGGAGAAATGATCTGGATGAATGCGAAGCAAATAGTGGGCCCACATGGCTCCAGCAATACCCGCATAAAAGGATCCGATAAAAAAGGCCAACAGTTTATAATTGAAAATATTAATGCCCATGATCTCCGCAGCCAGATCATTGTCCCTGACAGCAATGAAGGCCCGGCCTATTTTGCTCCTTTCTATGTTTTTGGCAAAATAGGACATGAGAAGCAACATGAACATGGCAAACAGAAAGTAGGCGCGGTCGGACTCCACGACGAAGCTACCCATGCCGGCTCGAGGGACAGAAAGACCGTAGAGATGTCCAGTAAAATTCCCACCATGAAGGAGATACCAATGGATGAGGTATTGGGCAGCTAAGGTGGCCAGCGCTAAATAAAAGCCTTTGATCCTCAAAGAGGGCAATCCGAATATCATGCCCACCAGCGCGGCACATAAACCTGCACAGGGAAAGGATAAAACAAAGGGGAAATGGAGTCGGGTCATCAGAATTGTCGTTGTATAGGCACCAATGGCCATGAAGGCAGAATGGCCAACTGAAATCTGGCCTGTAAAACCGAGGATAAAATTGAGCCCCTGAAGGGTGACGATGGTGATGATGATTAAAATAATAATACTCAAGATATAATTATTGCCAAAGAAGTAAGAGAAAAAGGTAATCGCTAAGAGTAATAAGATTAGGGCTGTCCACTGGGTTCGGGTTCGAATCACAGCCCGGTCCTCTACATAGTTCTTGTTGAAAATACCGCTGGGTCGCCACATATGTTAAAAACCCCACCCTCTTTTAATTGGAGAGCTCTGAAAAACTACGACACGCTCTCTTGATTACACAGATTTCAAAAGAGGATTACACAGATTTTCGATTTCTGGACTTTTTCAGAAATCTTAATTCAGGTAATTGACAATGACCTCTGTTCTGACCATTCCCACCCTTCCGTCCCGGTAGGCCACTTGACTCTCCACTTTGATGCTCTCCTTTTTTTCATAAATACCTGTCAGGATATCTTTGTATCTCTCCTCAATCGGTTTGCGTTTCAGTTTCCTGGTCCGTGTCAGCTCCGCTTCATCGGCATCAAACTCCTTGTGGAGGCTCACAAAGGCCTTAATTCGGGCGTATTCCGGTAAGATCGAATTCACGTTCTGGACGATTCCTTTGAGGAGGTCTCTAACCTCCTTTTTTTGAGAGAGATCCATGTAAGTGGTATAGGTCATCTTTCTTCTCTCCGCCCATTTCCCGACATTGTCATAATCGATGTTGAGAATCGCAGAAACAAAAGGTTTATCCTCGCCGCCAAAAACCATTACGTCTCGGAGGTAAGGGCTGAATCTCAACCTGATCTCCGTGTACTGGGGAGAAAATCTCCTTCCGTCAGAAAGCTCGATCATTTCATCTACTCGATCAAGGTAAATGAGGTGTCCTTTGTCAAACAATCCGGCATCACCGGTATGATAATAGCCATCTTTGAGAGATTTTGCGGTGGCCTCGGGGTTTTTATAGTAGCCAGCGAACACCCCTTCATTTTTGACAATGATTTCGCCTTCCTCTGAGATCTTGACTTCACATCCATCAAAGGGGATCCCAATGGTCTCATAGCGGACATCATCGTCTTTGTGCAGAGAGATCAGACTGGCCTCTGTGGTTCCGTAGAGGTTCTTGATATTGATTCCGATCGCATGGAATAGCCTCATCATATCAGGGCTGATAGCAGCCCCTGCCGTATAACCCACCTTGTTTTTTGTAAATCCGATGCGATCCCTCAAAGGACGAAAGACGACGAAATCGGCCAGACGGTGGAGGAGTCCCAATAGGAGTCCAATTTTTTCACCTCTTTCCTTAGCCTGTAATCTTTTATCGCTCACTTTTAAGGCCAAGTGATAAAAGAAAATTTTTAATGGGGTGCTATCGGTGATTTTCACTTGAATGGTGGAGGCTAAGCTTTCCCAAAGACGGGCCCCGTAAAAAATGATGTGAGGTGCGATATCCCGTATGTCTACCTGGACGGTTTCTGGTTTTTCTGGAAAATGGAGAATCAATGGAACTAATACCCCTCCGCACAACCCCAATATCTGCTCCGTGAGCCAAGCAGGTGATATATAGGAAAGGTAATTTTCCATGGGTAGGAATTGGTTGTATTGTCCTAAGACCTTTACAGCATACAACAGATTTCGGTGACTGAGCATGGCCCCCTTGGGCAGTCCAGTCGTCCCTGAGGTATAGCAAAAGACAGCAATGTCATCCCCTTTCCCCTGCCACAACAAATTCTCAAAAAGATCTGGATGCTCTTTGGCATATTCTCGGCCCAGGTCTTCCAAACGGTTGATATCCATTATATGGGTCTGGTCATAAAACCACAATCCCCTGGGATCCCAATAAATCACCTTCTTCAGTTTTGGAAGCTGGTCGTAGATCTCCAGAATTTTGTCCACCTGTTCTTGATCCCTGGCAAAGACGAAGGTTGAATCCGAATGTTCAACATAATATTTCACCTCTGAGGGAATGCAATCGATGTAAACCCCTACCGCTGCCCCTTCCAAGGATTGGGCGGCCCACTCTGCCCAAAACCATTCTGGATCATTATCGCCAATGATCGTAATTTTATTGTCCTTCTCAAATCCAAGGGATAGGAGACCATAGGCAATGTTTTTTACGTGCTCATAGACATCCTGCCATGAGTACTCGTTCCATATTCCATAGTCCTTTTTCCTCATGGCAATTTTGCTATGGCCATATTCGAGCGCACGGTTTCGGAGAAGCTTTGGAATGGTGTCCAAATTTTGTTCCGGTTTTTCTGTTCCCATGGATGTTTTATGCCTTCCCTAAATAGGCATTGATGACTGATGGATTTTCTCTAATCTCTTGCGGTGTCCCCTCTGCGATTTTATTCCCAAAATCGAGAACCGCGATCCGGTTGGTGATGTCCATCACCACGCCCATATCATGTTCGATCAGCATGACACTCGTTCCTTTCAGTTCATTGATATCGATAATGAATCTTGCCATATCCTCTTTCTCTTCCACATTCATCCCAGCCATCGGTTCGTCCAACAAAAGAATCTCCGGCTCCTGGACAAGAGCCCTTCCCAATTCAACTCTTTTCCTCAATCCATAAGGAAGGGAACCTACAACATGATGGCGGATATCTTCAATTTCCAAGAGCTTGATGATGTCTTCTACCTCCCTCCGGTGCTTGACTTCTTCACAACTTGATTTTCCAAAATGGAAGATTGCAGATAAAAGGCCGTATCGGATCAGGATGTGTCTTGCGGCCAGAAGGTTATCCAAGCTGCTCAATCCAGTATAGAGTTCTACGTTTTGGAATGTCCGGGATATTCCGAGTTGGGAGATCGTGTGGGCAGGAATTTTAAGTAAGTCTTTATTTTTATAAAGAATTCGACCGCTTTGGGGCTTATAAAATCCGTTAATACAATTAAGGAGGCAGGTCTTCCCTGCTCCATTGGGCCCAATGACGCCTAATATCTCCCCCTTTTTCAATTCCAGATTAACATTGTGAAGGGCGAGTAAGTTCCCAAAGGCCAGGGTCAGGCCCTCAATTTTCAGGTGGGTCTCTCCGGACACTTGAGCCAATTCCTCTTTGAATAATAATTGCCCTTATTTAAACTCTGGATGTTCAGGTTTGTCAAGAGGATCGTTTAGGGGAAATACTCATTCTTACAATCTCCCCAGGATTTGGCCTGCCACGGTATTCCTCTGCATCTGGCCCGTTCCCTCAAGAAGCCAGGTGGCCAATGCATCGCCCAGATAACCTGGGAGAAATTGTTCGTCAAAAAGACCATATCCTGCGAGGATCTGCATCGCTTTTAGACAGATATCGATAGCTGTCAGGGGGCATTTGACTTTTGCCTGTAACGAAGTGGCAAGATCCATCTTCCCCTGATCAATGAGCCACACCGCTTTATAGGCTAATAATGCAGTGGATTCGATTTCTTCTGACATCTCTACGATCAGATGGGAGATGTTCTGAAACTTTCCAATTTTTTGCCCAAACTGCTCTCGGTTTTTTGCATGGAGGAGCGCCCGGTCATAAGCCCCTCTGGCCAAACCAACGGCTTCATTCGCAATCTCTGCTCTTCCCTCATTTAATGCATCCATGATGTAAGTAAAGCCGTGATTTTCTTTTCCTAAGAGGTTTTTCTTTGGAACTTTTACGTCTCGAAATTCTATACTGCAGGAGGAGGTAGTTCTCAATCCGATCTTATCACCCAAATCGATCGCTGTCACGCCTTCCGTCTCTCTTTCAACGATGAAACCGCTGATCCCCCGGTAGGGGGCCGCATCAGGGTCGGTCTGGGCAAAAACTGTATAAAAATCGGAAATATTCGCATTGGTGATGAAGATTTTATTACCGTTGATAATATATTCGTCTCCTTTTCTAACGGCGCGGGTATCGAGGTAACGAATGTCACTTCCATGATTTGGTTCAGTCACGGCAATCGAGGAGACAGCATCTCCTTTTGTAAGTTTGGGAAGGTATTTCTTCTTCTGTTCTTCATTGCCAAACCTCAAGAGAGTTTTGGCTGGGATGGACCCGAGACTGAGGGCCATCCCAATGCGGTTGTCGTAGCGAATGATCTCCTCCATGATCAGACAATAATCGAGAAGGGGCAATCCCTGTCCACCTAACTCTTTGGGATAGTAAGAGGCGAGATAGCCATTTTCCCCTGCCTTCTTATAGATTTCCCATGGAAACTGCTTCTTCTTTGCCAACTCTAGCGTGACGGCGGGGTCACATTCACCGACCATGAATTCACGAACTGCTTCTTTGATCAACCGTTGTCTGGAGGTAAGACTAAAATCCATCGATTCACTCCTTCAAAGCATGATTTTGTATCGGTCCAACAAATTTCACAGTGGCATCCGCCTTCGTTTCTTGTTTCGCCTCAAATTGGAGGTTGTCGGGTCATCCTCAACCCCCATATTTTGCCTTCACCTTCGTCCGATCAATTTCTCCACTCCCTGTTTTTTGAAGCCCATCAACGAATTGAATGAGCTTTTCTCATTGTCATCAGGAAGCCCCCGTGAGATCCCTCGCCACAAACAATCTCATGATCTGGTTGGTCCCGGTATGGATTTGAGTGAGTTTAGCATCCCGCATCATTCGCTCTACAGGATAATCTTTCGTATAACCGTAGCCGCCCATGATCTGAACCGCGTCGGTCGTCACTTTCATGGCCGTATCGGATGCCATGAACTTGGCCATTGCTGCATGCATTGTGACTTTTTTCCAATCTTCTCGATCAAACAGAAAAGCTGTCTTGTAGGTCAACAGCCTTGCCGATTCAATTCCAGCCGCCATATCCGCGATCATGAACTGGATGGGGATCATATGGGAAATCGGTTTACCGAACTGAACCCGTTTCCGCGCGTAAGAAACAGCCTCTTCCATAGCCCCCTGGGCCAAACCCACTGCCTGGGCGGCGGTAAACAATTGGCTCAGGCTGAGGATCTTCATCCTATTCGAGAATCCTTCCCCTTCCTTCCCAATCAAATTTTCTCTGGGAACTTCCAAATTTCCCAAGAAGATTTCCGAACGGGGGCAACCCCGCATTCCCATCTTATTTTCATTTCTCCCAAAGACCAATCCGGGGAAACCTTTCTCCACTACGAAGGCACTCATTCCATGGTTTCCTTTTGGAGGATCGGTATAGGCATACAACACCATAAAATCCGCCATCGAACCATTCTTGATCAGACATTTTTCTCCGTTGATGATGTATTTTTTGCCCTGGAGTACCGCTTGTGTTTTGAGAGAAAGGATTTCCGAACCATCGGTTGGCTCCGGTGCTCCCAAAGCAGTGAGGATTTGTGAATCACCTGCCAGGCGGCTCAGGTATTTCTCTTTGAGGTGTTCCTCCCCTCCATAAACGATAGGGAGCGTCCCTTCGGCCTGTGTGATCAGCAGCAGCGCAGAGGAAGCACAGGCCTTCGCGATCTCCTCCAGGATCATGGAGAAAGTGAAGTAAGAGACTTCCACCCCCCCATATTTTCGGGGCAAGAGGGAATTCAAGATGTCGTTTTTGGCGAAAATCCGAACCACATTCCAGGGGAATTCGCCTGTCTCGTCAAGCGTGGCCGCTTGTGGCTTGATTTCTTTTTGGACAATTTCTCGGAGGGATTGCAGGATCAAGCGTTGCTCTTCATCCAATTGGAACATCCGCGTCACCCTTTTCTTCAGATTGTTACATTTCCCTATTTTGATGAAAATGTTTCAGAATACCCTGCCCTGTGGACGGGGATGAATAAGTGCGTTTAACATACGATAGGCAGTCCCGCTAAGGCAGAGATTTTAATGGTGCAATTTATTTTACATTGGCCGTCTCTACTTAAACCGGAAATCGAGTTTAAAATCATAAAGCCAGGGGATCGTTGGGTTGATCCCCTCTGAAGAAAGTTTTTCAGGCATA
>Ga0315279_10000804_pt1 | contig 56980 bp, 53 predicted proteins | sample YL17G06_20_MG_FD_203694 | JGI IMG/M metagenome (GOLD analysis project Ga0315279, IMG submission 203694) | Sediment microbial communities from Yellowstone Lake, YNP, Wyoming, USA - YL17G06_20 | ecosystem: Environmental > Aquatic > Freshwater > Lake > Sediment | place: USA: Wyoming | collected...
ATCATTCAAAAGGAGGGAATATGCCTACATCAAAGAAGCCCATTACAAAGAACCAGATTGTTACTCACTTTGCTGAGAAGTTTGAACTCTCTAAAAAGACTGCTTCTTCAATCATTGATGAGATGGCAGCGTTGGCAGTCGCTGAGACCAAAAAGGCGGGAGCCTTCACCTTCCCTGGAATCGGCAAACTCGTCCTTGTTAAGCGCAAAGCACGTGTGGGGAGAAATCCAGCCACGGGTGAACAAATCAATATTCCCGCCAAGACCGTGGTGAAGATGCGGATAGCCAAGACTTGTAAGGAATCAATCGTTCCCCCGAAGAAGTAATACGGTTAGGTAAGCGAAAGGTGGGCAGACGATTTCCGCTAAGTTACCTTGATAGGAATCCCTACAAGAAGATTCCAATTGCAATCATTTTGCAATTGTAAATCGTTTGACAGACTTATTATCCTGTAATATAAAAATGCCGTTTTTCCTTAATTTAGTTGACAGGTTATATTCAATGTGAGATAAAAACATGGGTTCTGGATAAGGACTCAAAATCCCGCGGGGCTTCCACCCCGTGTCGGTTCGATTCCGACCTCCGGCAATATTTGTGCAATGCTACCCCTACCCTGCCGGTGTTTATAAAACCCTGAAAAAATCAAGTTTGTAACCTGCTGGAATTATTAAGGCTGAAAACGGAGAAATCACCATTTATTAAAGTGATATTAAATAAATGGATCATCTCATCAGGATTCGACCTCAGAGACATTCTCGAGTTTATTCAAATTAGCGTTTACACATTTTACTGATATATAGGTAGCCAAAAAATTCAAATACGGATGGGATAGGACTTTGGATGAGTTTGATTTTCCTAAATTTCTTGAATTTCATCAATCGATTTCAAAAGTTGCAAGTGCCCGTTCTTTAGGCAAAACGCTGGAGAGGGCACCTGCGAAGGGGAAGAAAATCTAATTCCACAGGTATATCTCTTTGTGGATGAAGAAAGGATAAATTATTAGGCGAAATTGTTTTTCAGTAAAAAAATGGTCTCCTTTATTATGAAATTGACTCTAAACTCCAGGGGTCAGTCGTTCTAACAAATCTCCCTTATGGCAACGGCCTGGATGTAATTTTGTGTTAGCGCTCGTAGTTCTCTTTTCAATTTTGCCCATTCTTGCCGCCCAATGCTGTTATCCCGCCGTCTCAAGCAAAAAAAACAGCATGTTAACCCCTAATCATACGCGCTGGCCTCCACTCGTCCAAGAGCAAATTGTGCAGGGACATGACCGGTTACGAGCCAAGTCAGGCACTCGCCCAAGCTTAGAATTAGAACCTTCTAAATCATCGTATACCCGCCGCTGACACTAAGGGTTTGGCCCGTTATATATCCCGCGCAACCCGAAGCAAGAAATACGACCGCGTTCGCTGTGTCTTCTGGTTTCCCCACTTTACGGAGGGGATAAGCTTTAGCCGCTTTTTCCAGTACTTCAGGAGTAAAGGTGGCTAATTGTTGCTGCCAGTGGCTCTTCTCTCCTATTTCTTGTACCTTCGGTGGTGTCAATCCGGGACACACAACGTTGAACCGTATTCCGTTGCGACCCAACTCTCTAGCGAGCGACTTTGACAAGGCTATAACGCCAGCCTTACATGCAGAGTAAATACCTTCCTTAAACTCACCAACGCGCCCAGCATCAGACCCAATACTTACTACCACCCCTGACTTCCGTTGTATCATATGATCCAGAACGGCCCTAGTGCAGTTTATCATACCCCAAAGGTTCATATTTATGGTCCTGGACCACTTCTCTCTGGGCTCCTCCATGAAATACTGATCAAAAGTTCCGCCGACGCTATTAACTAATATATCTACCTGCCCAAATTCGCTCAGCGCTTTGTTAACCATGGCTTGAGCTTGTTCCCAATCAGTCACATCTGTCTTTATAGCAAGAACTTTGCCACCCATTGCTTTGATCTCATTTGTAACCTTTTGCGCTTGGACATCGTCCCAATCAGCAACGACCACATTTGAGCCTTCCTTAGTGAAGTTTAGGCTGATAGCGCGCCCAATGTTGGACGCACCCCCAGTGACTATCACCGTCTTTCCTACCAGACCCAGATCCATATTGACCTCCTTTTTAATCTTGGTTTCTTTTTATGTAGACCTTTACGCGCCCGAGTCAATGTCAGCTATTTTTTCGAGCCCCAAACTCATATCCACCATGTCAACTAATGTCTAGACTCCCTTATAGAACGTCCACATGAACACATTAAACCCAAACTGCCTAGAAACCGCACCAGTCACCCCTCCCGGAACCCAACACACTTCTGACAATTATGATCAACCCGTAAAACATCCCTCAGGATCAAAAAGTCTAAGATCCTGTAGGTCCTTTTCTGTAGGTGGTGGCAACTCGATTACCTCCGAAGCAATCCGCAAATCCCATCCACACTCGCGTTTTGCTTCTCGAATTTTTTCTTGCAGCGTTCCAGCTTTCCCTGTCGTCAAACACCCAGTCAGCACCAACTCACCAAAATCGTTCTTCTTCAGAAATGCCTTGTTGGTCACAAGGTACCTGACTCTCTCCCCCGGACACGTAATAAAATCAACTCTTTCAACCAACCGTTCACGGTTATGCTTACTTAGCGCTATGACTACTGCCGCGTTCGAAGCCACATCATTAGAGCCACCACCACCTACCAGAAAAAGTGCCTCCTTGGGTTTCTTTGTAGAATTAATGTTGCCATGCTTATCTATTTCAGCTGAGCTCAACACACCTAAGCAAGATTTGTATTCGCTCCCGACTATCGCACCAAGAATTTGAATAAAGTCACTTTGCATTTTGCATGTGGAAACGTTGGCTAAGTTAAAAATAAAAGGGTCACCAAGTGTGGGCAGGTATCCATAGAAACCTGTTTCAGTAAGTAGATCAAAGTGATCGCCATTCATTCTAGACTTAGCTAACCATGCAGCGAGATGCGATGCTCCTATGCCTGCTAGAACAGTTGTATAATAGCAGTTTTTTACTTCTTGCGTTATCAGATTGGCAGCTGCAACTATCATGGCTTCACTACTCTTCCACTCAGGCAATCCGGGATTTCTTTTTAATTCTGACTTGAGATTCTGGACCTGCGACTCCCAAAAGTTCGGGTCAGCCTTTTTTTTAAGGAAAGCCAACGTTTGGTGGCCTAGTTTACGCAAGTAGGTCTCATGGTCTATACTAAGCACCCATTCTTCCAACCATTTCTGAAATGAAGGTTCACTCTTAGCTGCTTTCCTAAACTCCTCTCGGAAAGAATAGTCTTCGCCATACCCCTCAAACAGCTCCCCTAGACCAAAATTAGAGATACCTTGAGGATGTGCCCCGAACGGTACCTCGGAAACCGACTTTACAATATGGCCTGGAACTTTAACAAAGCTTGAATATTTTCTAATCACTTCAGTGGAAACGATTTGCTCCGCGGTAACCATGACACCACCCTTACTTGCAAAAACTCCCCACATTGCTTCGCCATATGGTGGTGAAAGAATGGTATTGCCATATGCATCAGCAGCCAACCCATGAATTATTGTAAGGTCCGGTTTCAAGGCACATATAACAGGAAGCCTAGCACCACTGAAGGGACTGTCAACAAATCTCATACTCTGGGGATTGCCATCTATTAAAGAACTCCCAACCAGCGACCTTGTTGGAATGAATTCAATACCTAAAGCTCCAGCAAGAAGTCCAAGGCAAACTGTCAGGTTCGTCCAACACTCAAACTCAACCGTTCCCTCTTTATAAGCCTTCTGAAGCATCCGGTTGGGCGCGGGCGCGGGGAAGGTATCACCAAAGAATCCAGCTACCATCTTTTTTACCAGACCCGCTCCCACCATTACCACAGCATATTCAAGCATCCCAGCTCCGATGAGTGAAAACTCTGGTTGCTGGCCATAGTATTGGCGGATGATCTCGAATGCTACACAGTTAGCCCTAGAATGGGTGAAGGCAAAATGTAACGCCATTCCAGGCTTAATTAGCTGTCGAACAGCTTCAGATAGAGGGACAACTTTGCTCGGGCCTTCACATTTAGGAAAGGCGTTAGCGTTTTCAAGCATTTCGACCCACCCTTTTAGAGATATCGGATCATATTTACTTTACCAATATGACTCTTTCCCTAACTTCTGAAGTTCTTGTAGGCCTAAACAATAAACCACTTTAAGTTAAATAGGCGAAGCAGCCTTGCCCATCTTAGTCTTAATCTCACCAAGATAAATTTCTTTAAGCTTCGGTTCATTTGCAAGGTCTTTAGTTGTTCCTTCGCTGGCGACAACACCCATGTTCAGTAGATAGGCATAATTTGCTATATCTAAAGCAATAGAAATATTTTGCTCTACAAGCAGAACGGAAATACCCTCTACATTCAATTCTCGAATGACGTCGCCAATTTCTTTGACCACCAAAGGTGCCAGACCCTGAGAAGGCTCGTCAAGTAAGAGAAGTTTTGGTTGCCCCATGAGAGCCCTACCAATGGCCAGCATTTGTTGTTCACCCCCGCTGAGGGTAGAAGCAACCTGGTTCATTCTTTTGCATAGGACAGGAAAGGTGGCAAAAACCTTCTCCATACGGGCTGTTATAGCACTTTTATTCAAAGATTTACGTTGAGCGTAACAACCTAAAAAAAGGTTCTCGTATGCAGTAAGGGAACCAAATAGTTGTCTACCTTCTGGAACCAGAATCAACCCAATCCTGAAAATATTGTGAGGCTTTGCTTCAGTAATGTTATTGCCCTCGAAGATCATCTTACCTTTTCTAATAGGAACAAGGCCAGAGATAGTGCGCAGAAGAGTAGACTTGCCGGCACCGTTGACACCCATAATAGATACTATTTGATTGTTACTGACGGATACAGAAACATTATGAAGCACCTCAATAGCCCCATAGCCTGAAATAACATTTTCGAGTTCAAGCAATGCGATACTCCTTCCCCAAGTAAGCCTTGATCACCTCTTTGTTTTTTGCTATTTCATCAGGGGTGCCCTCGGCAATCTTTTGTCCGAAGTTTAATACATATATTTTGTCTGAGATTTCCATGACGGTCACCATATCGTGCGCTACAAACAAGATATCGATACCTTGGTCATGGATTTTATGAAGTACACGAATAATCATTTGTATTTCGTGAGGGTTTAAACCGTTTGTAGGCTCGTCAAGGAGAAGAAGCTTTGGGTTGGAGACAAAAGCCCTCGCCAACTCCAATAGTTTTTGCTGGCCAAAGGGAAGTCGCCCCGCTGTCTCATTCATCTGAGCTTCAAGACCAACAAGCTGGATGGCATTCTTACTTTGCTCAATGATTTTAACCTCCTCTAAACTCATTGAGGGAAATCGAAAAATGGTTGGAAGAAGTCCAGCCTTGCTCTTCGCATGCATTCCTAGGGCGACATTTTCAAACACAGATAATTCCTTGAATACCTGTAAGAGCTGAAAAGTGCGCTGTATACCTTTGTTTGCCATTTGGTGAGACGGTAAATGATCAATTCTTTCATTTCGAAAGAGGACCCTTCCCGAATCTAGCGGAATAAGATTGGTGATAACATTGAATAATGTTGATTTGCCAGCCCCATTAGGACCTATTAATGAGGTGATGCTCCCTTGGTCTACACTTACATTTACATCCAAAAGGGCGCTTACCCCCCCAAAATTCTTGGATACCGATTCAACCTTAAGCAAGGTTCCATTCATCTTCCACCAACTCCTTCAAGCCATTTAACAAAAGAAGTGATCCCACTCTTGATTCCTCTTGGCATAAAAAGTAGAAACATGCATAAAATGACCCCATATGCTAGCATTTCATAGATGGCCAGAGGAACAAGAATTTCCTGTAGAAGGAACATGATGACCCCCCCCATAGCGGCCCCAATCCCACTACCAGTGCCACCAACTACAACAGCAAGGAGAATCAATATGCTATTTTTGAGCGAAAAGTACTCGGGCGAACACCACCCTGTCCACTTAACAAATAAACCACCAGCCAGAGCGGGTATTATCCCACTAAGCACAAATGCTTGGACTAGATACTTGTTAATGTTCACTCCTAAAGAAGTAGCTGCAATCTCATCCTGAGAGATCGATACCATAGCCCGCCCTGTACGCGAATTTCTCAAAGCGTAAGAGACCCATAAGCATAAGAGGGTGGCAATCAAAAACACGTAGAAGAAAAAGGTATCACCCACAGGCGTTCCAAAAATCTTCAGCTTGGACATATTAATGCCGTCTTCACCACCTGTATAGCTCGTAAACCCCTTGGACACAGTCTCATAAATAGCTAGACCGAATGCTAGAGTTCCCAACGCCAACATGTACTCACGCAGTCTTAGGAGTGGAAGAGTCATTAGCAAAGCAATCAAGCCCGCAACCGCGACAGAGAGAATCAAGCTGAGAAAATAAGGCATGTGCATGTACTTTTCCAGTAAGGCAACACCATACCCGCCGATCGCAAAGAATCCTGCAGAACCAAAGTTGATTTGGCCACAATAACCATAAAATATATTTAGCCCTAGTGCTAAAATAGCACCTGTCAAGCCAACCATAGCAAAATGCAGTGCTATTCCAGAACCATAAAGTGAAAAAAGGAAGATACTCACTATGGCCACACTTGCGAGGACAAATTTTAGTAGCCCACTAAGAATATTTTTCTTCACGCTCATGACACTCACCTTCCTCATTGTAACTTTAGCCCCCATATTCCTGTAGGTCTAAAGACCAATACTACCAACAACACAGGAAATACTACAAGTTGAGCCATTCCACCGTGGACATAAGCGCTAAAAAACTGAATAAGTAATCCAAGAATAATGCCGCCAGTTACTGCCGCCAAGGGATATCCAAATCCTCCTATCACTGCTGCTATGAATCCATTTACCACTACCGGCAATCCCATTAGTGCTGTCGGAACGATCAGGGGAGCTATTAAAAATCCTGCGATGCCACTTATGATAGAGGATGAGGCCCAAGTAAGCATCCTATATGTCATCGTATTTATACCCACTAAACTCGCCATATCAGCATTGATTCCCAAAGCGCGCAATGCTAGGCCCAAGGCTGTTTTATTGAGAAATAACCAATAGGCAAGAGACAGCACAGCTGTAGCTACTAAAATCGCCGCATATTGCGGCGATATGCGAATCCCTCCTAAAAGGAGAGGCTTAGTGCCGAACACATACCTGGTATTAAAATAGCTGAAATTTGTATAGATACCAATTAAGCCTACTATGATTAGGCCACCACCCATGGTAATGAGGATAGAGTTTATGATGGGGGCTTTTCGCTTAACAGAAGGTTCTACAAGCCAATTGATTAACAGGCCAGCCATCATGGGTAGTGCCAAAACTGCCAAAAAGCCTATGACAGGATGAGCCTTGCCAGAGAACACGAATAAAGAAGCGGCAAATGCCCCAACCACAGCAAGGTCGCCATTGGCAAAATTGATAACCCGACTGGCATTAAAAATAGCCGTAAAGGCTAAGCCAACCAAACCAAAGGTACACCCCATAGATATACCTGTAACCAACGTTAATAAGAAATACTCCATCCCTCCCCTCCTCGTTCTAAATTTTCCTAAACACAGCTATGTGTGAATTAGCTCTTCGACCATAATCTGTGCTAGAACTATCTTGACCTTTTCCCCTCTCTTTTACTGTATATCGAACCAATTCAACTTTCCTTCTTTGTCTACGCGAACAAACGCATAATCTGTACCCTCATAAAGAGAGTAAAATGTTCCAGTTTTCCCAAGCCAGGTTTCTTCCACATCTCGATAGTGGCAAACCTTTCCCTTACGCCCAGAAAATAAAGGAATCCCATAAGCTTTCTTCGCTAACCAGTCGCGAATCGCAATTGAATTAGGCCCCACTTCCTTTATAGCCCGGAGGGTAAGGTTTGCTCCATCATAGCCCGCCGCCCACTGTGCTACGGGTTCGTATCCAAACCTTTCAATAAACTCCTTCTTTTTTGCCAACGTATCTTCTCTTATCCCGCTCGCGTAGGAGTAACCAGTATGGTTGTACAATAGCTTAGGATCACCCTTCATCCATACCGCCTCTGCAGCAGACCAGTAGTTTGTCCAGGGTGGGTGATAATCAAGGTCGGCAAAAGCCCTAGCTAACGCCGCTGACGCTCCACTATATATATCGCAAATTATAGCATCAGGATTGAGAGCCTTTAGCTCGGCAGCTTGAGGGGTGAGGTCAGTAGCTTTAACATCTGCTTCAATAGTCTTAATACATTGCAGTCCATGTTTTGGGCCGTATTCCTTCTTTATCCACTCGAGATGAATATCTCGTATGTCCCTCGGCCAAGCCACATTGAGATGGAGAACAGCGATTTTCTTATGACCCGCCCAAGCTGCCCAGGCAACCCCCGCCTTTCCCAAAGCCCAATCAGCACCAGAATGGGAGAAGAAATATATCTTACCATCGGGTCCACTTTGGAAAACTGCCAGAGCAGCACAACCCCCAATCATTGGAATCTGTGCCGGTGCAAAAACCTTCATCTCAGCAATGCCAGCTGTAGAATAACTACCACCATAAGCAGCGCAGCAACCACTCTCTACAAAAAGCTTAGCATTTCCAGATGCCCTCACAGGATCTCCGCCATGGTTCCTTTCGATATACTCTATTTTTTGCCTACCGATACCTCCTTTTTTATTCCACTCCTCAATAGCAAGAATATACCCATCCTTTTGCGCTCTTCCCTCGGGAGCCATTACTCCAGTTACATCGCTGCTAATTCCTAACAGTATTTTCTTGGACTGCGCTCGAATAACATTCGGGAAACCACCAAGGCTAGCCGAAACACCTACAGCTCCAGCATATTTAAGAAATGTCCTACGGCCTATCTTATTCATCCCTATGCCTTTCTTATCCTTTCTCATAACAACACCTCCCTTGCATGATGGACTTTAGAAACATTACTGTTATTAAATCTTCCACCCCCTTTCTTACAAGAATCCCGTTTACTCGCTTGCGTCATCTAAAAATCAAAATTTAAAAAAATACGAAATTAGACCTACAACCATTGCCAGGAACATTGGAAAGAAACTCATCCCATCTCACCGCCTAATTCTTCTGTTTTTTTATTTCTAAAAGCACAAATAAATGCTACTAATTAGCCTTTTTAGATTTTTACACCTCAGACGGTCTGCCAGGAATGTGATTACATATCGATTCCAATAGTCCACCATCCACTAAGAGAACGTGACCAGTAATATAACTTGATTCAATAGATGCCAAAAAAACAGCAGCATTAGCTATATCTTCCGGTGTACCAATCCTCTTTAAGGGAACTAATGCTTTTCTTTTTCGGTAAGTCTCAGCGTGTGCGTACTGCGATTCAGTTAAGGGTGTTCTGACCATACCAGGGCTGATCGCATTTGCTCTTATATTGTATTTTGCCCACTCAATGGCAAGTTGTTTTGTTAGTATAACAACCCCCGATTTGCTTGGAGCGTACGCACCTGCTAATGGAAAGGCTTGATGTGCTGCTATCGAAGCTATATTAATAATGTTTCCATTTCTTGCTTTAATCATTTCGTTTCCAATAATTTGACAGCAAAGAAAAACCCCTTTTAAATTCGTGTTAATCACTCTATCCCAATCATTCTCTTTAATATTTTCTAAGGGAGCACTACCCATAATTGCTGCGTTATTCACAAGTATGTTTATTCTCCCAAATTCCCGTATTGTTTTTATAAGCATTCTTTTTACATCTGAACGCTTAGAAACATCTCCTTTTAATACTATAGCTTTCCCGCCTCTTTCCATAATTTCATTAGCAACAATTTTTATATTTTCTTCATGTCTTCCGTTTACTACTACCCAAGCGCCCTCGTCAGCAAATCGTATTGCTATAGCACGTCCTATTCCCTGACCTGCACCTGTTACAATCGCTACTTGGCCTTTAAGTCTCAATTATTCCCTTCCTTTCCTAACTCCATCAGTAAACTACTGCAGCAGATTTGAAAGGGGTTAAATATCAAGAACTTATTGTCCTCGCTTCTTATACCTAATATATCGATATATAACACCTGAGGTACCCTATAGTCCTTCGGACCAAAATACTTTCAAATCAGGGCAATTATCGGTTTTTATCAAAAGTTTCAATATGCTCTGGGCTTCGCCTATGCAAATCCCCCCCGCTTCATTCACACAGCAACTTCCTTTGGTTCCGAACAATACTTGCTAAACGAATATCACTTTTATAAAGTTTGTCAAGGTTTCTTAATTCATCGAAAAAAGCCTCCTTCATGACTTTAAAAACATTGATCACAAACTTCTATTAAAAGAATGTCTACAAAGGATAGACCGGATATGATTATCGATCGCAGCAATTAAGCTGAGATATATCCTGCCAAAACTTGAATTTCAGGAGTTATTGTCCAAAATGGCCATCCAAGGTTGGCCAAATGTATAAATATTTACACAAATTCCCCTATGGCTGCACCTTACGGAGCGTGCTGCCTTCATTCTTTATCGCCTGAGTTGATAATCTTACAAACAACCTATTTTTCATTTCTAAGAAAGCTCCGTGAAATAACCAATTTTTGAATATCATCTGTGCCTTCCTCTAATCTCATTGACCTGACATCACGGTATATCCTCTCTACAGGATAGGCGGCCGTATATCCTATGCCTCCGTGAATTTGAAGAGCTTCATCAGCCACTTTGCATACCATTTGGGATGCAAAAAGCTTAGCCATCGCTGCTTCTCTACTAATTTTTTTCCCTTGATCGTATTTTGCCAGTGCGTCATAAGTCATTGTCCTCGAAGCATAAATATTTGTTGCCATCTCAGCAATCTTCCATTGAGTAGCTTGCCGCTCTGAAATTGGTTTTCCAAAAGTAATTCTCTTTTTGGCAAAATCAATTGAAAGTTCTAAAAGTTTTTCTGCCAATCCCAAGGCAGCCACGGCAATCTGTATTCTACTAATATCTAAGGCATCTAGGGCTACAGTCAGACCATTACCAACCTTTCCTAGCACATTTTTTTGAGGAACGAGGCAATCTTTAAAAATCAATTCGCCATGCCGAGGACCACGACATCCTATTGTCTCTGGCATATCAACAACATGAAATCCAGGTATGCCTTTTTCAACGATAAAGGCAGTTATCCCTTTTTCTTCATTTGATTCGTGAGTCTTAGCAAAAGTAATTATGATATCAGCATGAGGGTAGGTGATCAAATGTTTCTTTCCATTTAAAGTAAATTTATCATGTTCTTTGACCGCCATCAGCTTAATATCTGCTCCTGTACCGGTGTTTGGTTCGGTTAAGGCAAATGCAGCTATATGTCTTCCCTCTGCAATAGGCGGTAAATACCTCTTTTTTTGTTCTTCTGTTCCATAATCTAATATACACTTAGGACAGATCCCATTCATTTGATGGACTAAAAGACGGATGAAAGCATAAGCCTTGGCGACCTCCTCCAGAATTAAGCAAAAATCTGAATGTTTAAGTCCTTTTCCGCCATATTTTTCGGGAATCGTAAGACCGAATAAACCCTTATCTCTTATTTTTTGGAATATTTCATCAGTTAAAGCTTCTGTTTTTTCTACGACGTCGGAAATTGGGTCTAATTCGTATTTGATGAATTTTTTCAATGATTCTTTATACTTCATCAATTCATGCGGATCTTTTAGGTTCATTTCTACACCTCTAATCAGACAACTATTTACAAAGAAAGTCTGAGACTGTATCAAGGAGATCCAGAATTCCTTTTACCATTTACCATACAACCTCAAAGGACAATCTATGGCAGAGCTCTGGATATTATAATGATCTAAAAAAATCGCAAGTGCTCTCAGCGATAGCTTTATTTTTAAGTATTCAAAATTACGACCCAATTCCCTTACCCTTTCAAAAAACGGAATTTGATATAAAATGCTTTTAACTGAGGGAACCTAATACGAGGTAACTTTCTATTTGTTTTTAGCCGTTTCTTCCATTTCGATCTTTTGGGCAATGTCTTTTCTCAACAGGTATTTTTGAATTTTTCCACTTGGTGTAGTTGGAAATTCCTCTACAACTTCTATCCTCTCAGGTAACTTAAACTTTGCGACTTTCTTTTCCGACAGAAATGAAACAACTTCTTCAAGGGTTATAGATTCGCCAGCCTTAGGAATTACGTAGGCGCATGTCTTTTCACCCATCCTCCTGTCAGGCATTGCCACAATAGCAACATTACCAATTTTGGGGTGATTATAGAGTAAATCTTCAATTTCTTTCACGCTGATGTTCTGACCTCCACGAATAATGATATCTTTTTTTCGACCTTCTACTGTTATATATCCGTCCTTATCCATGCGACAGAGATCTCCGCTGTAAAACCATCCTTCCTCATCGAAGCTCTTTTTACTGATTTCTGGTTGCTTAAAATACCCAACACAGACATTTGGTCCTCGTGAAGCTTCCTCTCCTATCTCACCAATAGGTAATTCTTTATGGTTATCATCCACAATTTTAACTTCAATGCCTGGACAAGGTTTACCATCTGTACCATATATTTTTTCTGGTGGATCGTCCAACCTATTAACTGTGTGAGGTATGCTTTCGGTTAACCCGTATACGGCCAAAACTTTTAATCCAATTTCCAAGGATTCAGTGACCATTTCTCTGGGAATAGGAGCACCACCGCAGAGATAACAACGCATGGAACTTATGTCATATCTGTGAAGATTTGGGCAATCTAGCATCATTCGGACGAAAGGAGTAGCGCCCATACTGAAAGTACATTTTTCCTTTTCGATTAGCTTCAACGCATCTTCTGGATCCCATATATCGAGTAACACAGTTTTCCCCCCCACAATCATTGGTAAGTTTACTCCATGAGCAAATCCAGACGCGTGGCTAATAGGAGAAGCCATAAAACAGGTGTCTTCGGCTGATATTTCCAGAGCCCGCGCAAAACTTTTCTCGCCAAAAATAATTGTGTTGTGAGTGTGCAAAACTCCTTTGGGTTCCGCTTCTGTCCCAGATGTATACATAAGGACCAAGATATCATTGGCATTAGGCTTATTTTGGTCCAGAGTTTTTAATTCGCATTCGTCCTCCCACCGTCTCGCGGTAAATTCGTTGAAGGAAAGCATTCCGCTTGGAACACTATCCCCTCTCACAAGAATGTGCTGCAAAGAAGGAAGCTTAGGTCTAATCTCCTCCATCATCTTAAGGTAATTAAAGTGCCTGAACTCGTCCGTTATGATCACAGCTTTAGATTCAGAAAACTTCAGGATATAATAAACTTCGTTCTGCCTGTATGTAGCAGCAAGAGGGTTCATTACGACACCAATTTTAGACAGGGCGAAATATACGTATGCGAACTCAACCCAGTTCGGAAGTTGAACTGATATTATGTCTCCTTTTTTGATGCCCATCTTCAAAAATCCCAGAGCGATCCTATTTACCATTCTCCCTAACTCTTTGTAGGTCACCCTTCTTCCCTTTGGATCAACGAGAGCAATTTTATTAGGATATTTTTTAATATTTTCATCAAGATAATCCCCAACAGTCATATTTCCCCAGTATCCTTTTGAAGTGTATTCTCTAATCCTTTTTTCCGTCAAATTGGTTTCAATAACCATAATAGCGCCCCCTTTTCTCAATAACAATTTGGATATTGTTCGGATTCATGTCTAAACTAATCTTTTAACCGGAACGTACTTTACTCCCCTGAAGCCGAATCCAAATTGCACAACATGGAATAACAGTTCTTTCCTGGGAATCTCACCTTAGCTGCTATAATTTTTAATAGCTCTCAGGTAAAACTGAATTAGCTCATCTCCTTGGTCTAACAAGTTGGTTGGTCTTCCAAACAGTATCCATCTCAGAGCTAAGTGATCAATCGATCCAAAAACCATGTTTCTAAAAAGATAGATGTTTGCATCTTTTTTGAAGATTTCTTCTTTCTTGCCTTCTTTCAAAACTTCTATCAAAATATCACTAAATTTTTTAAATAATTCAAAGGACTTAGATGCGTAAAATCTTCGGTTCGATCTCAATTCGAAAAGCAAAATAGATACGTAATTTTTATTGTCATTAAAAAAAGATAAGTAATGCCATACAAATTTTCGGAGTTTATTTTCTGCCTCTTCTTTGCTTTCTAATTTAATATTTAACGAATCAATTAGAGATTCTGTTCTTTCAATTGGGATATTGAATAGTAGATCTTCCTTGTTTTGAAAATATTCATAAATGGTGGCTTCCCCTATACCTAGTGCTTGTGAAACATCCGCTATAGTGGACTTATAAAAGCCCTTTTCTGCAAAAATACATTCCGAAGCTTTTATAATTGCTTTTCTTTTGTTAAGAATCGAGTCTGCCGCTTCCTTGTTTTCGAATTTACCGAAGTCTTCAGCACTAATGGCACTATGTATAAGGTCAAAAAGATCATCTACTTGTTCAACTAGGCTTTTTGGTTTTTCAAAGAGAAGCCAACCATACATAGTGTGATCAATAGACCCAAAAATGAGGTCTCTGAATAAATGGATATCGGCATTCTTTCGGAAAATGCCTTCCTGCTGCCCTTCTTTAAGTATACGGATAAGTATTTTGTTATAAGTTTTAAACGAGTCATAAGCTTTCGATCCATAAAAACTTTTATTTGCCCTTAGCTCAAATAGCAGTATATTTGCATAATCTCTATTGTTCTCCTGAAAATATAAATAGTGCCAAATGAGTTTTCTCAGTTTATCTTCAACACTTTTAATACCTCTCAAATGTTCTTCTAAATTTTCGACTAAAAATTTCGTTTTTTCTACTGGTATACTAAACAGTAGATCTTCCTTTCCTTGGAAATATTCGTATATAGTCGAATCTCCAACACCAGCCATCTTTGCAATTTCGGAAACAGTAGTCCTGTCAAACCCTTTTTCTGCAAAAGCAGTAGAGGCTGATTGTAATATGGCGTCCTTCTTGTCTGGGCTACCCATATATTATCCGTTTGAATTCATTCGCTGCAGAGAAGAGTTTTCCGAAACCTACTCGGTAAACGAATACCACTGTTAAAAAACATTGTCAAGCTTTTTTAGTCCTTTTTTATCCTTTTCCGCAATCCCGCGAGTTTTGGCAGACTCTTTAAAAAATCGGCATCAGTGTAGACGGCGGAAAAAGTCGGAAAAGAAAACAAGCACTGCTAAAATATAAGCCTATACGATGAGTAACAAATTGAATTTACAAAGTATTGTTGCTCTCTTTTTAGTTATCCATAACTTTTAATTTCTGTTCCATTAGAGGCAAATAAATATAGGTTAGGAATGTATCTGTAGCCGGGGCAAATAAATAAGTCCTTAAAAAAGCTTGACAGACAGTGTGGAAAATGATATTCGGAAACCAATATATGCTCGGACAGCAAAGTTGGCAATTCATCAGAATCAATTTACTCAGAGATGAATGACAGGAATGCCACAAGGGAATGAAGCCTAGACGGATTAGGTAGATCTTATCCCCAAATAAGAGTTTCGAGATTTATGGGGAAGTTAAATAATGTTCGTAGGCGCGGACCTTTATAAAAAATCAAAAAAAAGGAGGTAATTCATATGATCAAAAAGCTATAGACATATGGTACCAACCCTTTACACAGGAGTTAATGAGGAAAAGCATACGTGGACGTAAAAGAACAACATGACGTTATCGAACGGCGGGGCTATCGGAAAGAGTAAAGGGAAGAACTCCGAAGCAGTTTGTTTAAGACATGTTTGGAATCGGTGTTGACAAGGTGATGATACCAGAGTTGAAATTTAAGCCCTACAAAGATCAAGAGATGCAATGGAACTTCACAATTGAAGAAATTTTTAATATTGTCAAAGAATATCCAGACAGGCTTTATGGTCTTTATGGGGGGCATTCTGATTCTGTCAAAAGCTTTATGTAAAAAAAGGCTTTTGTGAAAATCGTAGGAGCACGGAAACCCTTGATTATCATGAGTTTGAGCTTTGTTAAGGCTCAAGCTCAAGATAGTCAAAACTTGGGGAGACACGTTGATTTATGAAAAGTATGATTCAACTTGCTGATATTACGTTAAATATTATTTCCAAAATGTTTAGGATTTATGAAAACTTTTGACAATAATAACTTTCGTAAAAAGGAGGTCAAATATGCCTATTCCATGGAACAAAGGCTGGCAAAAAGTTGAGGGCTATGATTACGACGACCTAATTTATGAGAAAAAGTACCTACAGAGTGGTGGTGTCGCTAAGATGATGATTAATAGGCCGGAGAAACTAAATGCCTTCACTGGAAAGACGATCCGACACATGCATGAATGCGTGAATGACATTAATATGGATCCCTCCATTGGAGTTGTGATCTTGACCGGTGCTGGGGATAAAGCTTTCTGCACTGGTGGCGACGTGGAATCGGAATCGGAAGGCGAGTTCGAGGATATCATTTTTTTACAGTGCAACAATGTAATATTGGCGTGCAAGAAACCAATCATTGCTGTTGTGAAAGGATGGGCTGTGGGTGGCGGAAATCACATGGCCTATTGCTGTGACCTCACGATTGCTGCCGACAACGCAAGATTTGCGCAAGGTGGACCGAGGGTGGGAAGTCCTGCAACGGGTTGGTTCGTCCAGTATGCTGAAAGAGTCATTGGCGCTAAGAGGGCTAGAGAACTATGGATGCTTTGCAGAAGATACGATGCTCAGCAAGCCCTGGCAATGGGATTAGTCAACGCCGTTGTGCCGCTTGATAAAATAGATGAAGAAGTGGACAAGTGGTGCGAGGAGATTTTGGAAAAGAGCCCAACCTGTATCCAATTGTTAAAAGCCACTTTTGATGACGAATTCACTTATCGTCGTTTCGATGAGTCGATGGATTTGCAGAAGAGGATGTTTCCTAAGTTTCAGAATAGTGAAGAACAAAAGGAAGCGCAAAGTGCCTTCTTCGAAAAGCGGAAACCAAATTTTCTCCGCTTCCTGGAAAAGGATTATGATGAATATGTAAAAAACCGCAAAAAAATAAGTGTCAAATAAAAGAGTTTCCTTGCTACATTTTAGAACAAAGTCGAATCGCAATAATGAGGGAAGTTCAAGATCGACCTGCAAACCGAGAGCGTGGAATTGCAGGCATAAGGAGGTGAATAGCATTGGGTTACAGCTTTCTGGAACATCAAGTGAACAATGGGGTGGGAGTTGTTTGGATAAGTCGACCGCCAGCAAACGCCTTAAACGTAGAGCTATTGGAAGAACTTCATTCGGTCGTAGATGAGCTGACAGCCAACGAGAACGCTAGGGCTGTCATTTTTACTGGCAAAGGACCATTTTTCGCGGGAGGAGCGGACATTAAGATGATGGAGGAACGGAAGGGGAAAGACTTGCCTCCCTTTATAGAGGGGTTTACTGTTCATCTCCAAAGAGTCTATAACAAAATTGAGGAAATGCCAAAGCCTGTCATCGCAGCTATCAATGGCTATGCAGCAGGGGGGGGATGTGAATTAGCCTTGGCTTGCGATTTCAGACTCATGGCAAAGGGAAAGGCGAGGATGGGACTGCCGGAGGTGAAACTCGGCCTATTGCCAGGTGCCGGAGGACTGCAGAGAATGCCAAGGCTCATAGGAAAAGCCAAAGCAATGGAACTAATCATCACGGGAGCGTTATTAAGCGCGGAAGAAGCCTTAGAGATTGGGCTCGTGCACAAGATCTTCGAGGCAGATGAGCTTATGGAGAAGACATTTGAGTACGCTGAAAATCTGGCAAAACAAGCTACTCTGGCTATTGGAGCAATCAAGCTTTGTATTAACAGAGGTCTGGATACGAACATGAGGACAGGTCTTGCCTTTGACATAGATTCCCAAGACAGGCTGTTCAAGTCCCAAGATGCTATGGAAGGGATTGCAGCCTTTATCGAAAAGAGAAAGGCTGTTTTTAAGGGGAAATAAATAAAGGCTAAGTGAGGGCGCAGAAAAATAATATCCAAGCCAGGCGATGACGAAAATCCACTGGAGGTATCACTTAAAATCGGTACCCGATGGCGGTAAATAATAACTTGAGGAGGAGGGAAGTCTTTTTAAAGTCCCGGGAAAGCCTATACACTTTTCTTTCCAGTCTCTTATCGCACTTTTGAGGTTGACACTTATAATGGAAAATAAAGATTTTATTGTTAGATAGCCGAGTTAAATATTTGAGTAGAAGTTATGTTCGACGTGTCTTAACAAAAATTAATCCTCGAGGGAGATGATTCTATGTTTTCTTTCACAGTTGAACAAATTATGATCCAAGAAATGGTCAGAAAGCTGACTAAAGAAAAAATATTGCCGAGAGTGCCCGAAATTGATGAGAATGATGAGTACCCAGAGGATATTGTTAGAATTTTGGCAGAGAATGCTTTGCTCAAGTTGGCTCTTCCAGAAAATTATGGCGGTATAGATTCCGATACCACTACGCTTTCCCTTGTAATTACCGAACTCTCTCAAGCTTCCCCGCCAATGGGGTCTTTGGTGCTCTCTACCCAATCAGTAATAAAGATTATCAACCGTTACGGAAGTAATGAGCAAAGAGCTAGAATCTTCTCAGAGTTATCAACAGGTGATAAATTATTGGCCTTTTGTTTAACCGAACCCAATGCGGGATCTGATGCTCATTCAATGCAGACCAATGCAGTTTTACACGGAAATAATTATATTGTAAATGGAACAAAATGTTTCATTACATTAGCTGGAGTTTCAGAGTACTATTTGGTCTTTGTAAGAACCGGAGAAAAACGGCCGAACGATATTTCTGCACTTTTGGTTCCTAAAAATGCTCCAGGTTTATCCATTGGCGAAAAGGATAATAAAATTAGCATGAGAGGCTCTGTTACCGCTGAGCTAAACTTTGATGATGCTGAGATCCCAGCAGATAACCTCATAGGAATAGAGGGAGGAGGTTGGGAGATGCTTGCAAATTATTCCAATTCTATGCGCTGCTGGGGGGCAGCCTCCATCGCGCTCGGAATTGCTCAAGCGGCTTTGGAATATGCGGTTAAATATGCTAAAAAAAGGGTCCAATTTGGAAAACCCCTCTCGCAATTTCAGGCAATACAATTTATGTTGGTTGATATGGAGATAAATGTAGAGGCTGCGCGCTCTTTAATTTATCGCACAAATTTCCAGGTGGACGAGGAAGGCGAAAATATCACCCCAAAAACGATGGCCCTGGTTTCGATGGCAAAATGCTTTGCATCGGATGTGGCTATGAAGGTAACCACGGATGCGGTCCAGATTTTAGGTGGTTATGGGATAATGAAAGATTATCCTGTTCAGAGAATGATGCGAGATGCCAAGGCTGTTCAAATTTTCGACGGCACCAATCAGGTTCAGAGGATGGTTATTGGCAAGAGTTTATCGAAGAGATATTGAAGGAAAAAGATTGGATACAACGTTGCTGGAAATCTGTGAACGGTGGGCAAACAACTTAGGCAAGTTGTATTCATATCAAAGATTTTTATCAAATGAAAACAGCTAGTTATAAAGGCAAATGCAAAATAGAGATTGTAGAGAGAGAACTACCTCGAATCCTAAATAAACAAGATATATTGCTAAAGGTAAAATGTTCCGGAATTTGTGGCAGTGACCTCCACACTTATTTGGGAAGATGGCCACAACCCTTATTCCCTGCTGGTCACGAAATTAGCGGTGAGATAGCTGAGATTGGCGACGAGGTGAAAAATGTTAAGGTGGGGGAGAGGGTTTGTGTAGAACCGGTTTTATATTGCAATCATTGTATTTACTGTAGGTTAGGTAAATATCATCTTTGCGAAAAGAGAAAGATTATCGGAGTGGATTTACCAGGAGGCTTTGCTGAATATTTGGTCATCCCCTCTTATTCTCTGCACCTCTTACAGGATAATATTTCTTTTGAAGAGGGAGTTTTGGTGGAACCCTTAGCAGCGGTTATACATGCTATGGGATTTGCTAACTTAAACTTTGGAGGGAGCGTCGCAATTCTAGGCGGAGGGACAACAGGACTATTAGCTGCAAAAGTTGCAAAATGTGCAGGGGCCTCTTATGTTTTCGTCTCGGTTAGATACCCTCACCAAGCAGAAATGGCTTCCGAGTTTGGTGCAGACAAAACAATGGTATTTGACAGCTCGAATGTAGAAGAAAAGGTTTCTGGCACCATAAAAGATGTAGACTTGGTGATAGAGGCAGTAGGAGGAAATACAGAAACGGTCAACTTTGCCACGCGAATAACTAGGAAACGTGGGAAAATCATTCTCCTTGGGTTATTTCCAGAGCCCATTAAAATTGATCTTCTGAGGGTAATCATAAAAGAATTACAATTAAGCGGGTCTAACATTTACGGTTACTCTGGAGTCAGGAGAGATTTTGAATTGGCTATAGAAATGATTTCTTCCGGAAAAATCGATATGAGAAAAATTCTTACACATAGATTTCCTCTTGAGAGATCTCAGGAGGCTTTTGAGACAGCTCTTAACAAAGCAACTCGTTCTATTAAAGTTTTAATTTCCCCTGATCAAATATGAACAACAGAAGATTGAGGAAACGTTAATGTTCAAAAAGTTCTTTTAAGGTTTTGAGTCAAATGATAAACAATTATCATCCAGTTAATCCTATTAACTTCGAAAGCTTCTTATCCCATTTGCGGGAGCTATGGACTGAATCTTCTCATGGGTGATAAATATTAGAAAACTTAATGGCCATATCCTTCTACTTGTTCTGAGCAGTTCTGCAAATTTGGAAAGTGACTTAGGGTCTACTATCTAAAGTCATGTTAATTTTTAAACATAAAAGGAGATTGAATCGATGATCAAATGGGTTGCAACAGTAAAACGACCTCCGACCATGGCTGCGGACGAACTCCGCAGGTGGTGGTTGGGAAAGCACGCTCCGATTGCTAAGAGGCTCCCGGGATTGAAAAAGTATGTGGTTAGCCTCACCCTTGCTATCGGAGAAGAAGAACCTAAATATGACGGAATCGCTGAGCTTTGGTTTGACAGCGTGGACGATTTGGGTAAAGCTTTGCATTCTCCTGTTTTTACGGAATTGAGGAACGATATAGATGAACACAAAATTATCGTGACCAGGATCTTCACTGAAGAGCATTTCATCGTTTAGCTAACGAGGATTGAGTGATAAACGCCAAGACATGTTTACGCATTTATTAGAATCTGGAGACAAATTTGAAGATCACTTCGTGATTGAAAGGGGGACAACATGAAATTAGAAGGTAAAGTGGCTTTGGTGACCGGTGCTGCACGGGGAATTGGCAGAAGCATAGCCCTTCTTCTTGCAAAAGAAGGAGCACACCTAATTCTTGATGATATTCTCGAAGATAAAATCCATGAGGTGGCGGAGGAAATCAGAGGATTAGGGAGAGAAGCACTTCCAATTAAAGCAGATGTCTCCCTCAGTGATCAGGTGGCATTCATGGTTTCAAAGGCAATGGAGAGATTTAATCGTATAGATGTCTTGGTAAACAATGCGGGAGTCAGCGAGACAGGTCCTGCAGAAGACTTCACGGAGCATAGCTGGGATAATGTTTTGGGAACTGATCTTAAAGGGGTTTTCCTGTGCAGCCAGGTAGTAGGCAGAGAGATGATAAAGAAAAGGCAGGGAAGTATTGTCAATATTTCATCAATCGCAGGTTTTGATGCTCTGCCCGGCAGGGTGGGGTACTGCTCGGCCAAGTCGGCTGTGATTATGTTGACAAAAGTCCTTGCCATTGAATGGGCAAAACACAATATCCGAGTGAATGCGGTTGCTCCAGGATATGTCAGGACTAGGATGATAGAAGAGATGATGGAACTTGGAATTCTTGATGAAAAGAAAATAACTCAGAGAACCCCTATGCAACGTATTTGTCATCCTGACGAGATTGCAAGAATTGTATTGATGTTATCATCAGAGGAAAGTAGCTATATTACTGGAGCTACTATCTCAGTGGACGGGGGATGGGTCGCTTATGGATACATCTAACGGACCTAAATCTTGGTACGATGATTTGGTGAAGTTCGAATTTCTGAAATAATGGTAAGATTGGACAGATCAAGTGTTAATATGTTTTGTGGCACCACACCTTGTTTTGGCCTATTTCAATTTTCTACTGCCTTTGTATAGAGTTTTTCAATTCCCTTTTGCCCCCTGACAAAGCCAACACATCGAAATAGCCCGGGTGAGGTTGTGGCTACCGCTGCCGGTGATCTCTTTGTTGCTTTTGCTTTTTTGGATGAGCGTAAGGATGGACCACATTGGGTAATTTAAAAGACACTTGAGTAGCAATATCATTAATGCTCTTTCTATATAGTTCAATAATTTGATCTTCTGCCTGATAATTAAAAGGATCTTGTAATCGAATTTCTGCCTCTCCACCCAGCCCTGGTCGATTTTCTAAATACCAATTTATTGTTCGCCTGAGAGCCTCTTCTACGAAGACTTTGTCTCTATAACCAAGCTGATCTTGAATCTTCCTAATATCCATTAAGCGATGACTTGTAGGGCCTTGAAAAGGTAACATTGGCCATCCAGGCTTAGCTATTATTTCGGGCATACCCACTATTTCCCAATCATAATTCATAATTTGGGTAATCACCTCCACCCACTGACGTAAGGTGAGTTGTTTTTCATCTCCTATGTTATAGATCTGCCCACCTGAAATTTTAGGTTGTTCGATGGTCAATAAAACACCGTGCGCGACATTTTCCGAATATCCTCGTGTTTCCAAAGTTAATCCTCCATCGGGCAAAATGATATGGGGACGTTTATCTAATATTCTCCTAATTACGCACCATTCTAAAGGATTTAATTGATGAGGACCGTAAACTTGTGGATAACGAAAGCAGGTCACATCAAATTCCCCTGCTTTGTGCATAGCCATTACAGCTTTTTCTGCTTCAGCAATCAGGTAAGAGAACCTGTGGAGATTGGAATCTTCAACCAAAGGAGCATCCTCACGGACAGGAACTGGTAAGCCAAACGGAGTATTATGATGAGGATTCAAATAACCCTTGTATATAGGAGCGCCTGTTACTGCAATGAACCGGCCAGTTTTCCCCTTCACCATTTGAGCCAAATGGCGGACGCGACCATATGTTGCTATGACCAAATCAAAATTTCTTCCTTTGAGCCCATCTTCAATTGTTTCTAAAAAATGTGGATCCCCATGTATATGTTCAACTTCCTCTGGGAGCTCTTGTGATTCGTGAGTTCCTCGATGGAAAATGAAAACTTGGAAACCACGTAATAACAAACCCTTAGTCAAAAAATGTCCAGTTGGCCCAGTCCCTCCAATCACGAGTGCTTTCATATGAGTCTTCTCTTATATAGCTTTAGTTTTCCATTTTTTTATGTTGAAAAAATATGTATAGGAAAATGACTCTTAAAAGAAATTTTAGGAATTAATAATTTTTCACAAAAACCACGTTAAGCGATAAGAAACTGGCAGGAGAAGTCCTTTTTTGAATTCTGTTTAGCCAGTCATGGTTAAGCCCCCGTTGATGCTAATGACTTGGCCAGTTATGAATTTTGACTCATCTGAAGCCAAAAATAGAACTAAATCTGCCACTTCCTCAGGTGTACCAAATCTACCCAAAGGGGTTTGTTTCTTCAAAAGCATCATTTCATCAAAAACATATTTATTCTTTTCAAGTCCAATTTGAAGCATGGGAGTTTCTGTTGGACCTGGAGCTACACTGTTAATTCGTATACCATGTTCTCCCATTTCTTTCGCAAGGGCCTTTCCAAAAGCAATCACGCCACCTTTCGCGGCAGAATAAACAACTTCTCCGCGAAAACCGATTTTCCCGGCATCTGAGGCCATATTAATAATCACTCCTCTCTTCCTTTCCATCATATGGTCCAGAACAGCCCTGGTACAATATATATGTGCTCTAAGGTTTAAATTGAGGATAGTATCCCAAAATTCTGGGGTTGTTTCTATAAATGGGCCTAACCTATCCCAACCTGCATTATTCACAAGAATATCAATCTTTCCAAATGCCATCAGAGTCGCTTTTACCATTTCCTGGACTTGGGTAAAGTTCGTGACATCTGCCTTTATTCCAATCGCTTCCGTTTCTGTTTTTTTAATAATACTAACAGTCTCATTAGCGAGATCAACCTTTCGATCTACAATGACAAGTTTTGATCCTTGTTCAGAAAATTTTATGGCGATCGCTCTTCCGATTCCACTCCCTCCCCCAGTCACAATGGCAACACAGTCTTTCAATTTCATTTTTTATCCCCTTTAATAAAATTTATTTCCCAACAATCATTTTTTTCAGTTCATATTTTTTTATCTTTCCTGCCGCAGTGGTCGGGAATTCAGATAAAAATTTCACCACACTGGGGATCTTATAACTTGCTATCTTTCCTTTACAAAAATTAATGACATCCTCTGCAGTTAAGGATCTTCCTGCTTTTAAAATGATAAATGAGGCAATGGCTTCTCCAAATTTCTCATCAGGAATACCGACGACTTGCGCTTGTTGAATATCAGGATGTTGATAAAGAAAATTTTCTATTTCGCTTGGAGCTATATTCTCTCCTCCTCTTATGATTAGGTCTTTTAATCGACCAGTAATCTTATAATACCCCTTTTCATCCACTGTACCTAGGTCGCCGCTATGGATCCATTCTTCTCCATCGATGATTCTCTTTGTCTCTTGTATATTATTATAGTACCCCCTCATTACTGAAGGTCCTCTGATACAAATCTCCCCTTCAATATTAGTGGGAAGTTGACTTTTATCCGGACCAATAATCTTCATTTCCAGATGAGGGAGTGCCATCCCAACTGTTTTTGAAACCAACTCTGCGGAATCTCTGTATCGAGTTTGGGTAACCGCACAACTGGTCTCTGTCATACCATAGGTCGAAATTAAGATAATTCCCATTTTATCCATAATTTCTTGGATCATTGAAGCGGGTGCGCCAGCGCCACCGATCATTCCAACTCGGAGAGAAGAGAGGTCATACTCCTTAAACTTGGGGTGGTCGATTTGCATAAGATACATAGTTGGAACTCCGAACAAAACTGTCACTCTATGCTTCTCAATTATCTTTAAAGATTCTTCAGCATCAAAAGGATCTATTAGAATAATTGTTGAGCCGTGAGTTATTCCACCGCAAATACAGTTATGGAGTCCAAAGCAGTGATTTAGAGGAAGGTAAAGTAGAAGCTTATCATTCTTTGTTAAGCGAAGTTCTTCGCCTACGTGGAAGGCGTTGCTCAGCAATTTATGGCTTAGCATTACACCTTTGGGCATTCCTGTGGTCCCTGAAGTATATAATAAGTTTACTATGTCCTCTGTTGAAATTGAATTTCGTATTTTGTCTAATTCAGAAGAGTATGACGGATCATCTCCACAATTTTCTACAATATGATAGGATAAAATTCCTTTGTATTTTGAATTGCCTATACAAATGATATTTTTTAACAAAGGAAACGCCTCTGATTCCAGTCTTCCAACTTCATTGCTTTCGATTTCCGGTACAATTTCATGAATTATTTCCGCGAAATCGGTTTTTAATATCTTCTCTCCAATGATAAGTGTAGTGGAATCAGAATCCTTTAAAATATAAGCCAATTCACTGCTCCTAAAGCGAGTGTTTATGGGAACAAATATAGCTCCAATTGATGCGATTGCAAATTTAGCCACAATCCATTCCACACAATTTGGACACCAGATAGAAACTTTATCTGCTTTTTTTATTCCTAATTTTAAGAGGCTTATTGAGAGTGCTTCCACTTTTCCGATCAAATCTCCGTAACTCACTTTGTGATCTTTTGAAATAAGAGCAACAATGTTAGAATTTATCTCAGCGTTCTCTTTTAATGCCTGCCATAATGTTTTGTCAATCCATTTTCCCATATTTTCTCTCTTCAAAGTCTTTTTAATTTTATTTCTCAGCTAATATATTTTTTTCTCTATAACTACAAACTATTTTTATTCAGGAAATAATTTGTAAAATTTTCTATTTATAAAATTTTAGCAGGCAGTTTTCTCCACCTTTGCACATTTGAGGATTCATTTCAAAACCGAATTGATCTAGGAATTCACGACCCCATGTTTTATAAACTTCTGGACAAACTCTCTCCGCGTTTCCGGATAAAAGTTTCTCATTTCCTGATTTAATGATTTGTAATCGCCACGGGCAACTTGTAATTTGAATCTCAAGCGTTTGTCCGCTTAACCTATTCAGTCCTACCTCATATCCTTCTACAGCAAAACGGAAGGCAAGGGACTCCGACAAACTTTCCAATTTCCCATGGGGTAATTTCAGTAATTCCTTTATTTTTCTTGCAGCTATTTTGGGCATGACTTGCCACACTTCTTTATTAATTTCTAAGGCGGTTTCAAACCCACAATGTTTCTCGACATTAATATACCATAGCCCATCCACAGCCATATAAACTCGTTTCAAATATTCACTCTTCAAAACAGGATCTATTGTTTTCACATTATCTCCTCTCCGCTTATGTAATAAGGTTATCAGTCAAATTTAATAGTAGAAAACCAGTTCAGCCTGCCAATTTGTCATTTTAATTTTAATTCACGGGTTGCTTGTTCTTTAAGTTTATATTTTTGTATCTTACCGGTAGGTGTCATCGGAAAACTATCGATAAACTTTACATACTTTGGCACTTTGAAATTTGCCATCCTAGATTTACAGAAATCTATAATTTCCTGCTCCGTGCATTTGCTTCCCTGTTGCAATATGATATAAGCCATAACCACCTCGCCTAACCTTTCATCAGGTACACCAATAACTTGAACATCTCTGACTGCAGGGTGTTCAAAAATGAAATTTTCCACATCGGCAGGTGACACATTTTCGCCACCTGGCATTATCAAGTCTTTGTACCGTCCTGTTAAAGTTAAATTTCCTTTCTCATCAAACTTGCCAAGGTCTCCAGTATTTAGCCACCCCCCCCCGTCAATGGCCTCTTTAGTCTCCTCTTCTTTCTTATAATATCCCTCCATAACGTATGGACCCCTGACATACACCAACCCGGGCTGATTAGGAAGTAATTTTTTTCTGGTATGAATATCCACCACCTTCGCCTCTACTAATGGAAATGGCCTTCCAACTGTCGTCGCAATAACTTCAGGAGGATCTCCTATACCTGTTGCAAATATGGAACAGCTGTTCTCTGTCATTCCGTAATTTGCAGTCAACTCCTTAACTCCCATTTTGTTCATAATGTCCATGACCAATTTAATCGGAGGTGGGGCCCCCCCCAAATTCCCAGTTCTTAAAGAAGATAGATCAAATGAATCGAATCTAGGATGACTTAACATCATAATATACATTGTCGGGACGCCGTAAATTACTGTGCATCGATATTTCTCTATCAGCTGGAGTTCTTCTTCCGGATTAAAAATATCCATCAGTACAATCGACCCTCCAGTGATGATAAATGGAAGTAATCCGTTAAGGTTTGCGAAACAATGGAAAAAGGGAAGGGATAAAATAATTCGATCTTTCTCCGATAATTTAAGAATTTGGGTAATGGCATAAGCACCAAGCAACATCCGATGAGTTAACATTGCGCCTTTTGGTTCCCCTGTCGTCCCTGAGGTGTATTGAATATTCACAATATCAGATGGAAGAACCGACTCCTTAATTTTCTCTAATGTATCATCCCCGGCAGAATCTTTGCCGCTATCCACTATATCCGAATATTTAAGAAATCCTGGAAATTCCAAATCACTTTTTAAAATAATATTTTTTAAATTAGAAAGAGTTTTTGATTTTAGATTTCCGGGCTTAGAATGACCAATCTCTGGAATGATTTCCCTAATCATAGCTAAATAATCGGTATTTAAAAAGCCATCTGTCATAAATAAAGTAGTTGTATCTGACTGTTTAAGGATATATTCAACTTCCCTGGATCTATACCGAGCATTAACTGGGATCATTACCCCACCCGCTTTAATTATAGCGAACTTGCATATAACCCATTCTAATGAATTCGGTAACCAAATTGAAATATGATCACCTTTTTTGATTCCTAATTTGACTAATCCTTTTGAGAGCTTATTGACTTGATGCCATAGTTCTTTGTAAGTCAGTTCGCGCCCTTTAAAAATGATGGCAGTCCTGTCACTGTATTTCTCAGCCGCTTCATCAAAAACATCAATAAAAGTCTTACCAAACCATTCCTTCATCCCTTTCTCCCCCTTATCTTTCACTAATTATTGGATCAATTCCCCGCTCGCAAAGCTCTTCTCAAGATGGAAATTGGATGAACCGTTTTCACTCCAAGTTTATGATTAATTTTACTTTGGCATGAGGCACAATCGCTTATGATTAAATTAAGGCTACTCCTTCTTATTTCTTCAATCAACGGACCCCCAACCATTTCGGATAAATGATATTTTTCCTTCTTGTACCCCATAGTCCCGGCCATACCGCAACATTTGTCAAAGACCTCTTTTAATTTTAATCCAGGAATCCATTTAAATAGATCAACAAAAGGTGTTCCGATTTTTTGTGCTTTTAAATGACAAGAAATTTGATAGCCTGCGTTAGTATTGAATTCACTGAATTTGGCCGTCCATTCACCCGTTTCGTAAATCTTTATAAGAAATTCCCCAAGATTATAAATTCGTGTTTGAAATTCTTGATTTTCTAGTTGTTTGAATATTCGCGGGTATTCAAGCTTAATCATAGTGCCACAAGAGGGGCAACTTAGAACTACATCATTTCCTCTTTCAATTAATTCTTCTAGTTTTTTTGATACCAAAGCCGCGTTCCTTCTTGCTGATTTTAGGTTGCCCATCCCAATAAAAGGCATCCCGCAACATCCTAGATCAAAAACCGAAACTTCGAGGTTAGCGGTTTTTAGAACGGCAAAACTATTTTGTGCAGTTTCGATGTCATTAAATTTGTTATAACATCCCAGGATATATGCAACTTTACGTTTCATTTTTTCCTTTTTCTGGATTTATAGTTTCTTCGAGATTCGGCGGTATTCAGGAAGAGTCATCCTTTCCTCAATCCCTAGCCATTTTCCCATCATTCTTCTCACGAAATATTTCTTAAAAAAGGTATTTACTTGGAATGGCATTGAGGTAACTAAAAATCCTACTAATCGCGGGTGAGATATTAACCAATCTCGAACAGATGTCTTTTTCCTTTTATATAGCTCGCCTTTAATTTTTGTACAGATTTCTGAAAATTTGATATCCCAAGGGCAATTTGTATCACACCGTTTACAGAGGATACATTTTTCTAGATAGGATTCCAAATAACCAAGAAGTTTACGCCGATTGCGGACATCGTAATGGAGTTCAGCTATTTTAACTCCGAAAAAAGGCCCGTCATACTCAAGACCTTGATTAAAAACAGGACAGTCTGAAATACATGAAAGACATTCATTACATTTTATCAATTGAAAAAACTCAGGAGGTTGAATGGCTGCATCTAATCCTTCCATAAGAGAAAGGGAAATCTTATGTTTCCTTAGAGGATCAATTAAGCCGGACCTATCAATTCCTAAATCTCTTATTACAGGGAAATGATCAAGGGGTTCCAATACCATTCCATCGCGGATTGATGTCTCACACGCTAGGCTGGGTTTTCCATTAATTTTAATAGTGCACCTCCCACAAACTCTATATCGACACCCGTAACTAAATAGTAATGTGGAGTCTATTTCGTCATATATATATATAAGTGCCTCTAATACAGTCTCAGCTGTCCGTGGGACATTATAATCCTTCATGTAAGGATGGCTATCCATCTCTGGGTTGAACCTCGAAATTTTAATATGATATTCTTCCATAAGAAAATTCAGAATAATTATTTTGATAAATTTAATTCCATATTACTCCCAATCAAAGATGTTTTCAGCTGCTTTCCCTCTTTTCGTATAACAATATTCTTAAGCCAATGAATATCATCTTTATCTGGGTAGTCCAACCGTAAATGAGCACCCCTCGATTCTTTTCTAATCCTCGCAGAAATCACAATCATTTTTGCACACGCAAGCATATTCTTTAATTCAATCGCATCAATGAATTCTGTATTAAATCTTCGGATTAGAGACACAGATAGATTATTTTCTGTTTCATCTTCTAATCTGCCAATTTCTGATAATGCGTGGGTTAATCGCCGTTCGTCACGAACAACTCCTACTTCTTCTCTCATGAGCTGTTGCAGCTCTTTTTTTAATTGGACGGGTCTTCTCCTACCTTTTCTACCAAAAAGGTGTTCAACTTTTTCAATTTCCTCGAAAATCAAGGAATCTCTAATCTTTTTTGAGGCTTGGGCAGAAGACCCAGCAGTTTGCCTGCCAGCCTCTATTCCCATTATAAAAATCTCTGCTATGGAGGTTGAACCTAATCGATTCGCTCCCATAGCCCCACCAGTAACCTCTCCTACGGCAAAAAGATTATTCAAGGTTGTATGGCAATATCGGTCAATTCTGACTCCCCCCATCATATAATGAGCCGATGGAGAAACATCCCAGGGTTCTTTCCAATTAAAAGCATCTTCGCCATAGGCACGACGAACTTTTTCAAAACGACTTTTTTCATCATTTGCATGTTTATAACGAATCATCTCTGCCACATCTAAGTTCCCTGATAAGTCTAATTTTAGTCCTCCCCACTTGGTTGTCTTTCCAGCCGCGATTTCCCTTGCCATTAAGGCTGTAACTTGAGCCCGCGTCATTCTATTAATATCACGGTCTGCAACAATCTCTCCGAGCCCGTTAATCAATTTTCCCTTTGGTCCTGCAAGCACTGGTTCCTCAAGGATCACACCAGCCAAATGAGCCGGATGATTCATAGCAAAAGGGAAGAATTGCACCATTTCCATATCAATGAGTTCCGCCCCTGCTTCAGCAGCAATAGCATATCCGTCTCCAGTGGCTGATCGATTATTGGTTGTTTGGGGATAATATAGCCATCCACATCCTCCAGTTGCTAAAATCGTTGCTGAACTTTGAAACACTAAGAAATCACTTGTCTTAAGATCAACCGCAAGTGCTCCCATGATTTGATTTTCTTCTTTGAGAAGAGACACAATTAAGGTATCTTCAAATATTGATATCTGTTTAGTATTTCCTATAGCATTTCGCAAAGCACGCGCAAGGGCCACGCCGGAACCAGGACTGATAAATGATCGATGGAAGCTGTGTCCTCCTAGCCTGTTTGCAGCTTTTTCCGATAATTTCCCCTCTTCGTCTCTACGGAAAAAATGACCAAATTGCTCGACAAATTGGATTGCATTGGAGGCTTGGGTAGAAATTAATTCAACTATCTCAGCGTTATTAAGAAATTCTCCGCCTTTGATCATGTCATCTCTTAATATCTTAGGAGAGTCTCCCTCAGCGATCCCAGATGAAACCATTTCTGCTTCACAAATACGGGTATTTCCGGATCCAATAGACTCTTTTGTTACGAGAGCCACAGAAGACTGATAATTCGCCGCTACTATCGCGGCGGCACAACCAGCACCTCCAGCTCCTAGTACTACCACATCAAAATCATATTTTTTGATTGCCATTTCTTTCCAAAAATTCAATGTATGAATTTAATTTGCGGAATAAAATACTTGTTTGAGCAGGAAATTATTCATTTTGAAGATTTTAGTAGCCGATGGTAACTTCCATTCCGAAAGATTTAAAGATTGCGGCAACGTGCTCCATGGTCTCCTCCGATGGTGAAAATATCTCTTCCATGAGATAAGGTCTACCCAATCTTTCGTATTTTTTTATCCCGAATGCATGATAAGGCAAAAGAGAAACTTTCTCAAAAGGTAATTTGGATGAAAATATTGCTATCTGTTCAGCACAGCTCTCTGAATCATTAAAATTTGGGATTACTCCATAACGTAGCCATGTTCTTTTTGTATTTGTAACTTTCACAGCATTCTTAAGGATGATTTCATTAATTACACCAGTAGCTTCTTTGTGCTTTCTTGAATCCATCAATTTGATGTCATAAAGCACTAAATCAACATATTTCAATACCTTTTCCAAGATAGCCCAAGAAGTATACCCACATGTATCTAAAGCAGTATGAAAATTATTTTTCTTACATTCTTTTAACAGGTCGCAAACAAATTCCCACTGCAACATTGGCTCGCCACCAGATATCGTTACACCTCCTTCAGAATGATGATAAAATATTTCATCCTGTTTAATTTCTTCTATAACTTCATTAACATCCATGTACTTACCCATAATCTCTAATGATTGAGCTGGACAAGCAAGGGCGCATTTCATGCAGAGGTCACATAATTCCCTATCAATATGCCGTCCCGATTTACTTTGCTTGATGGCCCCTCTTGTGCACAATTCTAAACATGTGCCACATTTAATACATGCCTTCTCTGTAATCATAATTTCGGGCAAGATTTCTTGAGATTCAGGATTACTGCACCATTTACATTGCAAAGGGCATCCTTTCATGAAAACGGTGGTTCGTATTCCAGGACCATCGTGAAACGAAAATTTCTGGATATTGAATATCAGTCCTTTGGTATTACTCCTTGCTTTGATATCCCTTTTGCTCGTCAAGAAGAAATTCCATTTCTTTTAGTTTTACGATTATGAATGTTTCTCATTCCTTTATGCTAAATGTTGTTCCGTTCTCCTAATGATGTCGTCTTGGACCCCTTTGGGTAGATCATTAAAGTAAGCGCTATATCCAGCGACCCTTACAATTAGATCTGGATATTTTTCTGGATGCATTTGTGCATCAAGAAGGGTTTCCTTACCTACGATATTAAATTGAATATGATGAATTCCGAGATCTCCCCATGTTCTTAGATATTGACCAAATTTTTGTGCGTTGTAGTCCCCCTCAAGAAACTGTGGCAAAAATTTTTGATTCAGCAGATGGTTATATGTAGGTGTGATCTTTCCGACTGATTTTAAAACTGCGCTTGGACCTTTCTTGTCAGTTCCAGCCATAGGGGAAATAACAGCATCCGCGGTCGAATCGTGATCCTTTCTCCCATCAGGAGTAGCCCCGCAAGCACGGGATAGACCATAGTATCCTCCAGCAATACTACCACTCATAATCATTGGAAAGCCAAAAAGATCTTTACATTTCATAAACTCAGCATTTGATTTAATGTGAACCCATCGGGCTATTTCATCAACATAATCCTCATCATTCCCAAATTTGGGAACCTCATTTATCAGCCTCTGTCGCAGCTCCTCCTTATCTTCAAAGTTAGTTCTGCAAGCCTCGATAAGCTCTGCCATAGTAATCCTTTTATCATCGAATACGAATTTCTTGATAGCCGCTAGAGAATTAGCCACATTTGTTCCTCCCATCACGAGGACCGAACTAAAAAGATTATCGCCTAAGCTTGTTGCGTCTTTGCCTTTTTCAATGCACCCCTTTATGAAGGCCGATCCAAATGGCCTCTGCATATACTGTTGGGCAAGCGCATGGGAGATTTTAATAATCGTAGCTAGCTTGCCAATGAAAAATCTTACATGTGTTAAGTAGGCATCCATGAGCTGTCCAATATTTGTAAAAGTAGTAGGATCAGGAGTTCTAGGTCCCAATTGCTCACCCGTGAAAATTTCTTTATCCTTACCTTGGTAAAGAGCAAGTTCAAGACATTTTAAAAGATTGAATTGTCCAGCATGAGGGTAGATAGGTCTCATGTTCCTACCTGGAAGTTCCACGTTAACACAAGAAACTATTCCGTAATCACGCGCCTCTTCAATTGTGACCCCTAATCCTAAAAGCCATGGGATGATAGCCGAGTCGTTGAAGAATGCAGGATAACCAATACCAGTATGCAACACATCAATTGCCTTCAGTAGAAGTTCATCTGGAGTTTTAGGACTATATCTCAAAGCTAAGGTAGGTTCAGGGACTTTCGCTACTCTCACTGCATCCAAAATAATATAAGAAAATTCATTCGTGACATCCTCTCCATTTGAATCAATACCACCGACGGTATAATCTATCCAATCGGAATTCCCAGGACCTCCTCCAGCAACATTTGGGGTCGCTAGATGTCCTCTTTCTAATAACTTAATCAGGAGACATTCAAATAGCTCTTGAGCTTCATCCCTCGTAATTCTGCCGGTTGCTTTATCCCTTTCATAGTAAGGGTTCAGAAGGACATCCATCCTTGCTCCCCATCCTTGGCCATGGAAAAGCATTTGCTTGCTAATTAAGTTGATAAAAAAACAAGATTGAATCGCCTCATGCAGTGTTCCTGCAGGGTTCGCCGGAACACGATCGCAAACTTTTGCGATTTTTTCCAATTCCTTTTTCCTTGTCGGATTCTTTTCAGCCTTAGCTAAATCTCGAGCCTTATCAGCATATCTTCTACTAAACCTAGCTCCCGCATCCAGAGCTATTTTCATTGCTTCTAAGTTATTCTTAGCCTCGATATATTCCCGCGCATCCATTGTTTCTATTTCGGTTGCTAATCGTTTTAGCCTCTCGTTAACTTCTCCTATGATGCCGTTAAGTCCGAGGCCGAGAACTTTCTTGAAATCTGTCATCTCAAGCGGCCTCCAAAACACAGCGTGGCATACTCCATTCCAGTCAATAAAGCGTTTATATTCTTCTGGCAGGGCGCTGCTGGTTTTATCAGCCATGGATTTTCCTCGCCAATAACGTAGAAGCTCACGAGCCTCTGGCTTAAGACGGTCATCCAACATATCCTTTATATGTTGGTCAAGCGCCCTATCAATCCAATCCTGTCCTTCCTCGGGGTACATCGGGAGAGCGTGGGGATTACTTGCGAAGTTCCCCACAATGAGCTCATCATCCAAAATGTAAATTGTCATATTATCTAGGATGTGAGCTAATGCCATTGCCCTCCTTATAACCATTGGTAGTCCTTCAGTGGCTTTAAATGATTCAGTATGCAATCGGGCTCTCTCAATGCATATGGTGGTACCTTTCCTGAGTTTTGTTACGGCCATACAAGGAGAGGCAAATCTTTCTGTTGTTGTAAATGTACTTAAATCCAAAGATTTAATCTGCACTTTCTCCCGAAGTCTCTTTACCCTTTCACCAACGCCAAAACTGGTTGCCTCGATAAATTGATTCATAAAATATCACCTCCTAATCTCAATCCTATGCAAACTTATCTTCCTATTTTAGATAACTTTTAGCAATAATGGTGTCGTTTAAAAACTCATTCCCTTTGGCTTGAAATTCAATTGTTACATTTCCCAATATGTGGTTACATTATAACATTTTAGGTGAGTTTTTGCATTTCGCTCAAATTACTTACCTTATTACTTTTATTTTGTAAATCTATCAATTTGCTTTCGATGATTGCGTACGGTAGTAAAAACATTTTTATCTTAAAGTTGATCGGACGTTTTTCCCCGATAGGCCTCTTTTACAATTTCAGAAAACATTTTCTTTTTTGGAAAATCTCCGGTACTTATTTCACAATATTGAATCGCTTCAGTTGGACAGATTTTTACGCATTTAGGATCTCCATCACAAAGATCACACTTTGCTGATACCCCATCTCGTTCTAAGAAAGTAATATTGCCAAAAGGACAAGCTAAGGTACACATCTTACAACCTACACATCTATCTTTATTTATTATAATTGCCTTCGTCTCTTCGTTTCGTTTTAGAGCCTTTGCAGGGCAAATTTCCATACAGTAAGGCTCCTCACATTGGAAACAAGCAATAGAGACGAAAAAAAACGGTTCGTCTTGAAAATTAGCATTAGTGATAAAAGATATAGATGGGTTAAATTCTTCAAAGTGGCTGAAGGAACAGGCAAGTTCACAAAGTTTACATCCCACGCACTTTTCCGGATAAATTTGAAGCATCTTCATGACGAAACTCCTTTCAATTTAATCAATTTACTATTTCATATCTTCTATATTAAGTTCTTTCAACTTATCAATTCTTGGAATACCTTGTTTATCCCAACCTCTTTCCAAGTAGTATTGATCCAGCATATAATTTACTTTGTCTTGCGAAAGAGGTTTAATTTCTCGGCCATCAACCCAAGTTGACTTTGTAACCCATTTTGGAGGAGGTTGATCTTCCTTCCGATCAAATCCTTCGCGGCAATTGAATAACCTCTCCATGATTAAAGCCCTTTCGCCTGCTTTAAGGAGTTCTTCCGGTGTTATGTCGAAACCTGTAGCCGTTCTAAATAATTCTGCGCATGCTTCAGGATCCAGCATCTGTTGATAAGGTGGACGATTGCAAAGTCCTAAATTCAATAGCATGACATTATAGTCTTCAACCCATTTTGTAAAACCGGGAACGTATTCTGCTTCATCTTCACTAACAACTACAGCATTAATACGTTCTTCAGGCATCCCTATCCATTTTGCGAATTTTTTCAAACTGTTTAACTTTCGATGAGGGACGATTGTGATAGAAAGGGCATTCATATTGTGACCCCCACGTGGACAAACCAACTGACCAAAATTTTCTGTACAGATATGTGTCCGAAGATCATTAGCTGGTTCTGTCCCTTTGAGATGAACTACGTGTTCTTCATGTCCCTTTGCTAAATTCTTTGTAACTTCCTGCCAAGTCCCTGCAAGCAAACTACCCATCCCCTTCCTCTGTACAACCAATTCCATTAGTTCCATAGTGGCTTCGAAGCCTTTTCTGGGCAACCAACCCATCGTATCCTCTAATCCAATAATCCCTTTTTCATATAAATCACAAACTAAGTCCATTTTTGAGCAAAAGGTTAAATTATCCATTCCATATTGGTTGATGGTATACACACACTTAAGTAGATGATTATAATCACCCACTCTGCATTTAGCTCCAAAGCTTTCAATAGAACTAAAAATAGTTGATTGGAGAAATTTTAATCCGGCAAATTCACCCGATTTAACCTCTAAGGCACTTTTGCAGCCTACAGGGCAGGTGTGGCAATGGGAAGCTCCTGCTCTTGCCTGTCTTTTGTAGGCTTCCGGTCCGTAAAGTGTTGTCATCTCCTCACTTGAAGCAGTATCATTGGAATTATTCGTAACGAATTTTCCAGTATTAATCATCCATGCGTCCCATCCTATGAGTAACCCTAATTCATTCCAAGTGGGGACCATCGGATTAGATTTTAATTTCCTAAAATAATCCATCACCAGATCATTAAACTTCTTGGGATCCGCTACTTTTACTCCTTTAGTCCCTCGGATCGCTATAGCTTTAAGGTTCTTCGATCCCATAATCGCACCATCACCGCTTCTGCACCAGGTTCCCTGTTTGTTTAATAAAATATTAGCGAAAGTCACTTTATTTTCCCCTGCAGGTCCAATACAGGCAACACTTGCATCTTGAGTTTCCTCTTTTATTATATCTGTTGCTGTAAAAATATCTTTTCCCCAAAGATGACTTGCATCCCTCAGTTGTATGTCGTCATTAAAAATATCTAGGTAAACGGGTCTCTCCGAACATCCAGTGATTGTTATGCCATCATACCCTGCATACTTCAGAAACCTTCCTATATTGCTTGATGGTGATGATATATAAAAGCCAGCAGGACCTTTAAGGCTCAAAACTGTCTTTGTTGCACTTGGCATAAAAGTTCCTGCTATCGGCCCTGTTGAAATGCATATATAGTTTTCAGGACTAAATGGATCTATATGTGCTTTCATTTTTTTCAACATATGATACCCATTAAATCCCGCTCCACCAATATAAAATCGACAAAAATCTTCACCCAACTTTTCTTCTTTAAATTCACCCTTTGTTAAATCCACATGAAGAAATTTACCTGCATAGCCATACATTGTCTTCTCACCAACCCTTTCTTAATTTAATTTGATTCATCTCAATTACTCATATGTATAAAATCCTTTCCCTGTCTTCCTACCCAATTTCCCAGCCATGACCATACGCTTAAGTAACGGCGGCGGAGCAAATCTTCTCTCCTTAAATTCGTTATAAAAACTATTTGCAATATAATAAATAGTATCTAAACCTATATGATCTAATAAACGAAAAGGACCGATAGCAAACCCTGCTCCTTCTATCATTCCCTTATCTATGTCTTCTACGCTTGCCAAACCTTCTTCTAATGCACGTATTGAATCCAAAAAATATGGCACCAATAACCGATTTACAACAAATCCAGGTTTGTCCGACACAATAATTGCATCCTTCTTCAATTCCTCGGCTAACTCCGACGACTTCTTAACCGCCCTTTCTGAAGTAAGCTCTGTTTTCACAATTTCCACTAATTTCATTATTGGTACAGGATAAAAAAAATGAAATCCTACCACTCGCTCAGGAAATTTTGTAGCAGAGGCTAATTCTGTTATAGAGCATGATGAGGTATTACTAGCCAAAATGGTATCCGGCAGACATATCTCTCCTAGTTCTTTAAATAGTTGTTTTTTGATCTCAATATTTTCTACAACAGCCTCTATAACAAATTCACATTCTTTCAATTCTTTCAATTCTGTCGTTCCCTTTATTCGACTTAAGATATCGTTTTTCTCCCCATTTGTCATGTTTCCTTTATTAATATCCTGATCCAAAATCTTATTAATCTTCTTCATCCCAGATTCTAAAAGTTCCATTGATACTTCTCTCACCCAAGTTTTAAACCCTGCCTTCGCACATACCGCTACGATTCCGGAACCCATAATTCCACAACCAAGTACTCCTATTACTTTCCTCTTCATTTAATTCTTACTCCTTCCACCATTAGTCTTCACTCAATTTTACTAAAATTGCTTGTATACCCTGCTTGTCTAACCGACGCCTAGGAACTTCCTTGCAATCTCTTGATCATTTATTAGAGCATCTTGAATAGGCCCCTCCCAAACGATTCGTCCTTGATCCATAAAATAGACCCGATCCGTCGTCCGGGTTGCTAGGTTTGTATCATCATCGATACAAAGCATCGTTGTCCCATTTTTTTTTAATGTGAGTAGTGTGTCTCCAACCGTTCTTGCTATTAATGGGGCTAGACCTTCAACAGGCTCGTCGATCAGAAGAAGGCGAGGGTTACTCATTAAACCTCTTGCAATAGTTAACATTTGTTGCTCACCACCACTAAGCGTGACACCCTCCTGGTGTTTCCTTTTCTTCAGTATCGGAAATAACTCGTAAATCATATCAATAGTCCACTTAATACTCTCACTTTCAGTTTTATTTTTTCGCCCTACAGCTATTAAAAGGTTTTCTTGAACTGTTAACCCTGCAAGAATCTTTCTTCCCTCTGGTACCAAACTGATCCCAAGACGAGCAATTTTGTGAGTCGGAAGTCCTACTAACTCTCGATCAAGGAATTTAATACTACCTGACTTCGGCGTTGGGATTCCTATAATACTTCGAAAAGTAGTCGTTTTCCCAACCCCGTTCCTTCCTAAGAGGAAAACAACCTCCCCTTCATTTACTTTAAGGGATGCACCAAAAAGGATGTGACTCAATTCATAATAGGTATGGATGTTGTTGACGTTCAGTAAAGTCAATTTTTCTGTTCCCCCAAATATACTCTCTGGACAATTTCACTTTTTCTTACTTCTTCAGGTATTCCCTCGAATATGAGTTCTCCTTCATATAGGACTCTAATTTTTTCCGATATCGAAAAGACAACATCCATTTTATGTTCAACAACTAGAACACTTAGTTTTTCCTCTTTAGCTAGTTTCTGAATAAGGTTCATCATGATTTTCGTTTCTTCAATGATCAACCCGGCACATGGTTCATCCAAGAAAACCAGTTCTGGCTTATTAGCTAAGGCAATACCTAATTCGAGCCGCCTCTGGTCCCCATGTGATAAGTCACTGGCATTTTCATTTGCTTTCTCAGTAAGCCCCATCCTCTCCAACAATTGTTCTGTTTCGTCTCGAACCATTTTTTTTGCTGGCATTAGCAAGTTATTTATTAAGCCTCTACCAGCTAATATGGCCGTCTGAATATTTTCGAAAACTGTCATTCTCTGAAATAGATTCAACAATTGGAAGGACCTCCCAATGCCTTTTCTTACAATCTCATATGGTTGCAATTCCGAGATATCCTCATCCTTAAATATTACCCTTCCGGAACTCTTCTTTAAAAGGCCAGTTAATACATTAAAAAGGGTAGTCTTCCCAGCCCCATTCGGTCCAATAATAGAACTGAGCTCCCCCTTCTCTAAAGTAAAACTAACATTATTTAGCGCCCGAATTCCCCCAAAATCCTTACTTACTTTCTCAACATTTAGGATCATCCCCACACCTTTATTCAGGCTTTTGAATAGAAAAGTAGGATATTTTTCGGATTGCAAATCCTACAATGCCACCTCGAAAAAATATAGCAATAAGGACAATACCAAAGCCCAAAATTAAAGGCCAATATTCTGTGTAGCGAGTAATGATATGGTGAAGAAACAAATACAGGAATGCCCCCGCGATAGGACCAGCAAAATTATACATTCCACCCAAAAGGCAAACGAACAAGAATTCTCCAGACTTTATAAAGCCGGCATACCCAGGAAATGCGCCATGCAAAAGTACAACAAGAAGGATACCCGCAATTCCACAGCAAAACCCAGAAATAATAAACGCAATATAAATATGTTTTTTTATATTGACTCCAATAGCTTGTGCTCTAGTTCGATTATCACGAAGCGCATGTAGTGACCTACCGAATGGAGACTCCCTTATTAAATATAGTAACACCAAACATAAACCTGCTACAGTAAAAACGAAGTAGTAACAATTTTTAACGGGATACAATGAACTCAGGACAGGTATTCCATTTAGCCCATCGTCACCTCCGGTAACACTATACCAGGTGCCAACAATTACCCAAATAATCTGGGAAAAAGCCAGGCAGAGAAGAGCAAAATATATCTCCACTAGTCGAATAACAAACCATCCAACAATAACTGCAAATAGGGTAGCGGCGAGTATTCCAGAGATGAAAGCTACCCAGAATGGAGAAATATGATAGTACAAAAGAAGTCCAAAAGTGTATGCACCTACTGCAAAAAAGCCTGCATGCCCGAACGAGACAATTCCACAATCCCCCAGTAACAAATTAAGGGCGGAAGCTGCCAAGGCCAAAATTATCATTTCCATCATTAAACTAAGCCAATTATCCCCCACGACGAATGGCAATAAAAAAATAATTGCTACTATGATTCCTATCAGCCAGAGTGATGAAACCTTCTTATTCTCTATAATCATTGACATCTTAATCTCACATTAATCTAATTTGATTGGTTTCCCTAATAATCCCCACGGTCTGAAAATTAAAAGAATGACCATAACAAAGAAAGGAAATCCCGCAGCTACTTTTGGAATAAATAAAATACCAAATGCATTTGCTAATCCAATAATTATGGAGGCTAGCAGAGCGCCACCTAAGCTACCGAATCCTCCAATAACAATTACAATAAAACCCTTGATAAGAACCATCACATCCATCCCCGGGCCTGCAGCAGTGATAGGAACAATAATCGCCGCTCCTAAACCCACAAGAGCACATCCCATCATAAATACTAATGTGTATGCCCAAGGAACATCCGTCCCAAGCATACTCATCATTGTGCGATCTGCAGTAATTCCCCGGATAACTAATCCGAAGTGAGATTTATTAATAAATAGATACATAGCTATAAATACGATAAACCCCAAGATTATCAAAGCCAAATTATATTTAGGTAAGATAAATCCCGAGAGATGAATTGGACCCTGTAAGAAAACAGGATAGTTGATTGTGTAATAGGAACCACCCCAAATAATCTTCATTAGATCCATCATGATGAAAGTAACCCCGAAAGTGGTAATATATTGATAAATATCCTTTAATTTATATATTGGACGGACAACCAATATTTCGATTATTCCTCCAAGGATAGCAGCCCCTATAATCGCTAAAAAAATTGAAATATAAAAGTGGCCAGGTATATTCGCCAAAAATCTATTGCATGTAAAAAAAAGATAGGCTCCAACCATATATATCGAACCATGTGCTATATTTAGCACTTTAAGGCTACCCAGAATCAGCGTCAGGCCTGTGGCACACAAAAAACAGACCATCCCTTCGCTAAGGCCACTTACAATCTGTAGGATTATAGTATCTAGAGTCATTACTGTCTCTTAGTTTCCCCTATTTTAATATATACGTATTCATAGGCTTCTTCTTCTCATTTAATTGTATGAACCTTCGTCAGCATAATTACTAAAAATTTAGCCAAACAGTGAATACCCGCAGCCCCAGCTCGAGTAAACGCTCGGCTAGGGCTGCTCCTGTGCATTTAATTAACCCCTCAGGATTTAACTTTAGAACGGATTTCTTTAATTTCCTCACACGAATGATACAACTCAGCATAATTGTCCATTTTCACAATCTCTTTTGTGAAAACTGGCATAGGAAATTTCCCTTTTGGATCCCACCCCAAAATACCTACCCAGTATGGAACTAAAGTTTGATGATCGCATCCACGTAATTGAATATCTCCAATAAATGTTTTAACGGTTAATCCTGCATCAAAAACGTCAATTATCTTTTCCAAGTCAGTGGTTGTACCTGCTTTTTCCATAGCCGCCTTAAGAAATCTTAGGTATATAGGTGGACTATATCCCATCATATCAGGATACCATCCACATTTCTTATAAACCTTAGTATAGAAGTCAACATTTTCAGGATCATTGAACAAATAGAACGGGTAACAGGTAGCAGTCAATGCCCCAATCGGGGCAGCAGGGTCTCCCTTTCTTAAAGTATTCAGAAATGGCATTATCCCAATATCCTGATCTACAAATTTAACTTTGTCTAATAAACCATAAGCTGAAGCCTGCTTTACAAAGATCAATGCATCACCGCCGTATAGCGAAGATTGAACTAAGTCCGGTTTTGCAGCGAGTATCGCAGTGATATAGCTGGTAAAATCTGTAGATCCTAACGGTGGCCATGAATCTCCTACTACTTTTGCTTGTGGTGCATGTTTACTCCAATATTCCACAAAGGCATCACGACAGGAGTGTCCGTAAGCATAATCAGCATTGATACAATATAGACTCTTTATCTCCTTCCCCCATTTCTTAGCTGAAGCAATGGCCACACATCTAGTCCATCCTGTAGAATTTATTGAAACTCGAGACGTATAGCGATGAAATTTTTCTTCAGTGAGGATAGAAGACGATGCACAGTATGCTGTGAAAAAAGCTTTTCCTCTCATATCCTTGACTGCAGTGGATACAGCTATTGCATCGCCACTACTTATACAACCGCCAATGATCTGACATTCTTCGTTATATACTAAATCCTTGGCTGCTCTCACTGCTACCTCTGCACTCAGTTGTTCATCGCGAAAAACAGGGGCAACCTTCCTACCCAGAATACCCCCTTCGGCATTCAGTTTGTCACATGCATATTCCATCGCAGCCTTTGTTGGTATGCCATAGCCTGTCATGGGTCCTGTTAGTGGCGTAATACAACCTATCTTGATTGGCTTAGTTTGGGCCCTGAGAAGTGTGGGGACACCCCATGAGGCTAATGTAACTCCAGCTGCGCCAGCTACTGCTGTTCTAATAAAAGTCCTCCTACTTATACCTTCTTGCCGCTGTTTTGTACCCATAACGTGCCTCCTTGCCTTTAAAAAATATGGCTGCTATTCAAGTAATTTTTATTGAGATTCATTTCAAAAATTTCCGCAAGCATATGTAATATCGGTCACCTCCCCTCTTTCGATTTTTAACAAATTTTTGACTTCAACGCCGACCAACCGCCCTCCTTTCCACATTCATTATGGTCTACTTTAGTGAATGATAGTATTTGAAAATATCTGGCATACCTTCATTTGGATCAGTTTGCACACCGAAAAAAGGAATTGGATACCGGATCCCTTTTTCTGAAAGTTTCTCTAGCCCTTCGGCTATCTTTTCTAATGATTCCGGTGCCATGGCAATTACTAATTCATCATCCTGCACATGACCAAATCTCCTCTCACCATAACATGGTATTGATAAAGATGGTTTCTTCGACAGATAACATTGAGCGATAACATCGGCACAAGATGATTCACCTACGCAATGGAAAGTCATTCTCTCATAATCTTTCCATTGATATCCATTAATCAAAAGTATCATTTGAGCTGCATTTCCATAGATTAGGATTAAATCGGGAGTGAAATTTCCCGAAGAAATAGGGCCCACAACTACTGCGTTGAATTTACCTGATGGAATAATAATAATACTTTCTTCATATTTTTTTGCGTCCTCTTTGTTTTCAAACCAAATTGAACCTTTATAGGTTCCATTTCTCATGAAATCGGGCTTATCATAGAAACCAAGCATCACACCACAAAAGGAATTACGGATTAAATTCTCCGAGGTGACTCCAATAGTCCATCCATAAGTTCGAGCCATCGTGATAACTTGACAAAATACTCTCTTACTATTCGGCCGCCTAATTTTCCTAATCTCTTCTAATCCCTCGGCTTTTTCAAAAAGCTGAATACCTACAATAAAGGTTCTCAATCTCAACATCTTCTCAATTCTTTGACCGGCTTCTTTCAAATTAGACATCTATCGATCCCCTTTATTTTTGAATAGTTTATTATCTGTCCGAACAATACATTCCCAAGATTCTTCGCAAATACCGGAAATTTGGGTCCACTTAATTTTCTTCCCAAGAATGATTTATAAATACCCCCCAATTTTTTTTCATTGAGAAAAATTCCACCTATAACTTTGTCCTCATTCACCACGATCTTTCGATAATAATTTCGCGCTGAATCCGACCGAACGATGGAGTTAGAATTTTTACTCATACCATTGAAATCGCCGAAAGAAATAACAGTAAATCCAAATAAATCAGTGACATTAATATTCAGACATCCTTCATATTTTTGATTCTTTCCTAATATTGAGTAAGCAGCAACTTTCCCCTGTTCAACCGCATTAAACCAGTTGCCTATGGTCATGTATTCACCTGAAATTCGTTCTTGAACAGTAACAACATCCCCAGCTGCATAAATGTTGGGGATATTTGTCGTTGCATATCGATCGATAAGAATCCCCTTATTTACAAGAATTCCGGATGATCTAATAAAACTTAGGTTTGGAGATATTCCTATATTAAAAAGCACCGCATCCGTTTCTAATTCAACGCTGTTACTTAAAACAGCAACGGATTTCCCCCCTTTACCTTCCTTTATTTTCGTTAATATGCATTCTTTATAGAGTTTCACCCCTGATTCTAACATTTTATTTTCTACAATGGCCGCAGTACTTTGATCCAACATGTTGGCTAATATCTTATCTGCAACTTCCACGACCGTAAATTCAATATGTTTACCTTTCATAAGGCTAATGAGCTTAAGATTAATCAGACCGGCGCCAATAACTAAAATCTTTTGGGCAGTTTGAAATAAGCCTTTAATTTCAAGAGCGTCATCCAGTGTTCTTAGGGACTTTAATGGAATTAAATGCGCCCCTTCGACACTTAATTCGTTCGGAAATGCTCCGCTGCAGATGACCAAATTATCATAGGGGATATGTACTCCATCATTTAGCAAGACATGTCTCCTTTTGGTATCTATTTCGATAACGGTCTTCTCGAAAATTGTGTTAGCGTTTAAACTTTGGTAATATTCGCCATTGGTTATTGTGATATTAGACTTATCAATTTCCCCGACAATGAAGTAAGGAAGTAGCACCATGGAGTATGCCGGCCCTTTTTCTCGAGAAATTACAGTAATCTCGCAATCAGGATCATTTCTCCTTAATGTTTCCAATGTACTAAGCCCTGCAGCACTATTTCCTATAATCACATTTCTCTTTAGTTCAGACATTGTTAATATCGCTTCATTTAGAATTCATTCTCTATTCATTCCATGATTTAAAAAGCGGCTGATCAGTAATTCCGTATATATCTAAATAAAATGCTGGAAGTTTAGTAACAACATCCAGTTGAGGTCCAGAAAATGGAATAGGATATCTAATTCCTCTTTTTGATAGACCATGTAGACCATCAAGAACTTTTCTGATTTGATCTGAGGGAACAGCAATCACTAATTCTTCTTCTTGAGTGTGACCATAGACTCTTTCCCCAAAACAAGGAATGGTTAAAGAAGGCTTATGTGATAAGAAACATTCAGCAATATAATCAGCACAAGAGGACTCACCAATACAGAAAAATTTAAGCCTTACATAATCCTCCCATTGCAGGGCATTGATAATTAATATCATTTGGGCAGGAGTTCCGTAAAGAAGAATAATATCTGGATCAAACTTATTCTTTACAATCGGTCCAATTACCAAGGCCTTGTTCTGGCCAGCTGGGAGGTGAGGGAAAATTTCTTCACATTTCCTTCCCTCTTCTTTCGTTTTGAACCATATGGCCGAGCGATAGACACCTTCTTTTATTATATCCTTCCTTTCATCAAAGCCGACCATAGCTGCGCAGGGCGATCCACTTAGAAGCACATCCTTGGTTACCCCAATGGTCCAACCATAAGTTCTAGCTACGGTGATCAATTGGCATAGAAGAACTTTTCTTGTTGGCTTTTTAAGATTTTCTACTTTATTTAACAAACTGATATCTTTATAAAACTTAATACCAACTGGTAAAGTTCTTAAGCGCAAAAACTTCTCTAATTGGTTACTAATATCTTCCCAACTTTGTGATTTAAATTTCCTCTTTTGTACCATTAGTACTTAAAAATTCCTCCTTGTGCAGATACTTACTTTCAAAAATTAAGTTAACCTATAGGTCCATAAGAGTTGATTTCCAATAATACATCCCTCCATCAATTCCTAAAATCTGCCCAGTGATGTAATTACCCTTCGATGATACTAGGTAGGCAACCATATTCCCGACATCGCGGGGGTCTCCGAATTTTCCCAAGGGAATACTCTCGAAGATCTCTTTCATTCTTTCCTCACCATATACTTTCGACATTTGGGCTGACATGTCTGACTTTATGAGTCCCGGTGCAATTGCATTAACCCGAATTCCATAGCGGGCTTCTTCTCTTGCCAAAACTTTTGTAAGAGCTTCTAATGCTGCTTTTCCGGCAGCATACGAAGAGGAACCCGCGTGGCATGTACTTGCAACTACTGATGAAATGTTAATGATATGCCCTCCCCTATTTTTATGCATGTATCCCAAAACTGCCTTACTGCAATAAAAAGCCGCATTAAGATCAAGATCAATAACTGCATGCCATTCTTTTAATGTTACCTTTTCAACCGAAAGAGTACTGGAAGCCCTTCCAGCACAGTTCACTAAAATGTTAATTGTGCCAAAGTGATCATAAATTTCTTTAAATGTCTCGCACACCTTATTAAAGTCAGTTACATCCAACCGGTATCCCTCGATCCTCATCCCGTAAGGTTCCAGAGAAGATTTAAGATTTTCAAATTCGTCTTTATTCTTTCGATAGACGACAGCTAGATCTGATCCTAATTCAGCCAAGGATTCCGAAATCCCCCGACCGATTCCGCGGCTTCCTCCTGTAACAATCGATAATTTTCCCTTAAGTTCAATATTATCCCTCATATACTTTCTATGACTAACAAGATGCCTGTTCTCGTTCATTTTTGGCCATCTAAATACTTTCATATTCTCCTATTCTACACTTTAAATTCATAATATGCGTTCATTTTTCATTTTCAAACCAACCACGTCCTGTTTTTCGACCAAGATGGTTGGCAAAGACCTTCTGCTGCCATAGCAGATATCGCAACCATCGGGCAACTGCCCTTAACTGTACTGCTTAATAAAATAACAAGTTAAGTTGGCCAATTACAGTTTGAACTCTTTGTAATTGAAGTTCTTCAGAGAATTTTCTCCTCCGTCTTTCTCCTTTGTTCCTTTAAAAATCCCATAACGCCCCAAACAATACTTTTATTGAGGGATCCGTTATCGAATGTCGCATCTTTGGGAATTTCAAGGAAATCGTCTTCATCTATGAGATCCGTACTCTTCCCTTCAAAAAATCCCGTTTCATATAGAATTGAGAACGTGTCGGCAACATAAAGAAGTTCTTCCAGTCGATCTCCACTTAATCTGCCTTCATTCCATTCATTATAGAATTCTCCAAATTTACTTAAATCCTTTTGCTTTCTGGCCCATCCATTGCCAATTTGATAACCCTCACTTTCTAATATCGGCCCTTCATATTTTGCTTGATCAACCTCATTTTTAAATCCCCATTTCGCTAATAATTCTTCAATTTCTTCCCCAGATGGCTCTGCTTCCCTTCTTTTTATAATATTACGAGCTATTGCATAGACTATTGTGTAGATAATTTTACTTTCAGGATGATTAAGGATTGTTTCATCCAAAGCGACAAGGTTTTCGATTTGTCTCGGAAATTGGTAATAATGACCAGCCGAATCATTATTAAAAGATACTATTCCAAAATTTAAATCATCAAGGATCCCCTGAAAGCATATTTCTTCCGGTAATCTTATTAAAACCTTTTTCAGGGAAGAATAAAAACCAGGATTGCAACATGTAAATCTTGTCATCTTTTTGCTGGCAGAAAATTCTTCCATAGACAGCCGTCCTTATCTTCTCAAAATGCCCTCTGGTCCTTTTTGCTCTATACAAATCATCTTCTGAATCTCAGCACAAATTGCCGTTCCAAAGCTCTGCTCATGATGTTTAATGCAGTCCTTACAGTATCCGCTTCCGTGAGCATAATAGCGGACGCTATCACTTCCCTATTCCTCATCACTACGGCTTTAGCACTCAGTGAGCCAATGTCTATCCCGGCCACGATCGGAATTTCCATTCTTAAATCTACACCCCTGATGCACCCTTGTTTGCCACTAGAGAGTACCGAAAGAACTCTTTAAAAACCTATTCCACCCAAATAATACAACCCGCCCCCTGGGTCAGGCCGCCGCATATCGCACAGGCCGCATAACCACCGTCGTTCTCCATAAGGTTATAAGCGGCTGTCATCATGATCCGTGCGCCACTCGCCGTATTGGGGTGACCTATGGCAATAGCACCTCCATTAACATTAAGCCTCTGCTTCAAATTTCGATATTTCGTTTCATCATAGTCTATAACACATTTGGAAGAGGCCTCCTTCACCATATCAATGTAATCAGATTTTAAGAATCTCCCATTCGCCAATAGTTTATTTGAAACAAGAGGGACACAGGCAAAGGCCTCATTGATTTCGATAAATTTCATATCGTTAATGCTCAATTTCACTCCGTCAAAGCATTTTTTTAGCGCAAAGGCGGGAGCCACCGGCATGATCCGAGGTTGGAGGGCCACGGTTGACATGGCTACGATGGTGTAGATAACCTTTAGCCCTAATTGGTCCGCTTTGTCCCTTCGGGTTATGATCTGAGCAGTCGCACCATCGTTCAATCCCGGTGAATTACCGGCTGTACAGGTTGGATTACCAAAAACTGGTGCTAACTTAGCAAGAGCCTCTAATGAAATATCAGGGCGATACTGCTCATCAATATCTAGAATCCGCTCAGAAACTGGAATCCCCTTCTTGCCTTTCATCGTCATCTTCAGGGGTTCTATTTCCTTCTTAAAAAACCCACCGCTCCAAGCTTTTCCATATTTGATGTGGCTCTGGTATGCAAACTCATCCTGTTCCTCCCTCGATACGCCATATTCAACGGCGACATTACCCGAATCCAGAGCAACGGGAGCATAGTCTTTATACCCCAACGGCATGATGGGGTCCTCTACGAGAAAGGAGGTATGCCGCTTCCCCTCCCACCGAATGCCACGGAGTAAAAAAGGAACGGTACTGAAGCTGGTTGAACCTCCGGTCAAACAAATCTCCGTTTCTCCAAATTTAATACTTCTTGCAGCGTACGTTACTGCATTCATGGCAGAGATACAGGCTTGATCAAAGGCTACCGATGGCCTTTCGGGTGGAATGCCGGCTTTCATCATGGTTTGACGGGCTACGACCGGTGTATAAGGATCTTTTGTGTTGGTGGTATCCCCATTCCCCCACCATACTTCGTCAATCCATTCGGGAGATAAGTTTATTCTCTCCATAGCATGCCTCATAGCTATGGCACCTAAATCAAAGATATCGATATCCCTCATGGACCCACCAAAACGACCAAAGGGGGTCCTTACCGCACTGACGCACACAATATCATTTTTACTTTTTTTAAAATCCATACATTCGTCCCTTTTCCTCCCCCAAAAATTACATAGCAACCCATCCACCATCAACGCTGAGTATCACACCGGTACAATAACTCGCCCCTGGCGATGCCAGAAATAGGGCAGCAGCCTTTAACTCATCCTCACCCCCGAACCGTCCCACGGGAATGAATTTCAACATCGTCTGCGCATGATGATCAAGCGTATACTGGGTCAACTTTGACGGAAACCAGCCCGGGGCAATGGCATTGACCGTTATACTATATGGGATGGGGCCCATTTGACGGCCAGGTCCTTCGTCAAACCAGCAATAGCCGCCTTGCTCGTTTGATAGGCTACTGCATCCATGAACTCAGGAGAAGTGCCGACAAAAGCGGCCAGTGAAGCGATATTGATAATTCTCCCGTACTTCTGCTTAGCCATGATCTGACCCGCGCCTTGGCACATAAGCCAAACACCGGTAACATTTGTATTGATCACTTTCTGCCAACCTTCGAGGGGATACTCTAAGGCTGGTGCGCCCCAAGTGGCTCCTGAATTATTGACCAAAATATCAACCCTCCCGAATTCCTTCATCACTTGCCCATAAAGCTTTTTAATCTCTTCACCCAGGGAGATGTCACAGCGCACGGGCATGACGTTAACTCCTATCTCTTCCTCCATGGTTTGGGCTGCACGGGTTAACTGGTCTAACTTTCTTGAGGCGATGACCAACTTAGCACCTGCTTCTCCCAAAGCATAGGCGATTTGACGGCCTATCCCAGTAGCCCCTCCGGTAACGATTGCTACCTGACCAGACAAATCAAATAATTCCTTTATATTTCTCATTTGCCAATGCCCTCCTTTAAGGTAAAAAGAGTAAAATGCTACTCCTTAGTATTCGTAGAACCCGCGGTTAGCCTTTCGTCCCAATAGCCCTGCCAACACCCTCTTTTTTAGTAAAGGCTGGGGTTTATATCTCTCTCCAAAATTCCTTTCCATCGTTTCCATTCCATGCATCGCGATATCCGCACCGACCAGATCAAGCAACCGACAGGGTCCCATGGGATGACCAGCACAAAGTACCATGGCTTTGTCAATCTCCTCAGGCTTATTCCCTTCTTCTACCAATTTGACAGCCTCGTTCATCAATACGTCGAGTAATCGGCTCACGATAAATCCTGCAAAATCAACCGAAATCACGGACTCTTTTCCGATCTTCTTGACGAATTCCAAAGTGGCTTTCATTGTCTCGTCTGAGGTTAACTGGCCAGGAATAACCTCCACACCTTTCATAAGCGGAACCGGATTCATAAAATGGATGCCTATGATTTTATCTCCCCGATTTGTAACGCTTGCGATCTCCGTGATCGGAAGTGCTGAGGTATTTGAGCCGAGAATCGTCTTAGGTTCGCAATATTTTTCAAATTGTTTAAACATCTCTTGTTTAAGCGCTAAATCTTCGAAAACCGCTTCGATGATTAAATCGGCGCCTTGACATGCCTCCTTTAAATCCTTAGTCCATTGGATTCTAAAAAGCGTGGCATTCTTTTCTGTTTCAGTCATATTTCCTTTACCAATCAACTTCCCCAAACTTTTTTCAATGGAAGTCTTAGCCTTATCCAAGGCTTCCAAAGAAACATCCTGCAGGAAGACATTGTAGCCAGCTGTGGCACACACCTGGGCGATGCCACTTCCCATAACACCGGCCCCGATGATCCCAATATTCTCCAGTTCCATAATTAAACCTCTTTCTTTTTCTTCTCATTTATCTTTAAAAGAAGGTTTACGTTTTTCGATAAAAGCCGATATCCCTTCAACATGGTCTTCGGTATTAAAACAGTGGCCGAAACATTCTATTTCAAATTCCAAGGCCTTTTCAAGATCCATGCTATAACCGTAGTTGAGCGCCTCTTTGGCTAATCTCAAAATGGGAAGTGATTTGCTAGCGATCTTGGAGGCTATTTTTTGAGCCTCCTCCATGAGTCTTTCTGGGGGAACAACTTTGTTGACAAGTCCAATCTCATATGCGCGTTTTGCATCAATTAACTCTCCCGTGAAAACTAATTCCTTAGCCCTTCCTATCCCGATAAGGCGCGGAAGTCTCTGAGTCCCACCTCCTCCCGGGATAATTCCCAGCTTGATTTCAGGCTGGCCAAACTTCGCATTGCTGGATGCGATTCTAATATCGCAAGACATCATGAGTTCGCATCCTCCACCCAAGGCAAAACCATTTACGGCTGCGATAACCGGTTTAGGAATAGTTTCGATTTTTGCTTGGGTTCGGTAAACTCGGAGGGCAAATTCCCGAGCTTTCATCACCGAGAATTGTTTCATCTCAGTGATATCTGAACCAGCAGCGAAAGCCTTTGTTCCCTCACCGGTTAGGATAATCGCCCGAACCTCATTATTTTTTTCGAGCTCAGCAAAAATCTCCCCAAGCTCTTGAATCACTTGATCATTTAAAGAATTCAGTACCTCAGGTCGGTTGATAACGACCTGGGCTATACCTTCCTGAATCCTGCACTTTAATGTTGCGTATTCCTGTGACACCCGTTTAGTCCTATTTAATTAATGAACACTCGTTAAATAAACGGAAACAGAGAAAATCGCTCAGATTCAATCAAATTTCAACAAATAGGATTTGACTAATTCGATTAATTTTTCATTAACTTCTTCCACCTTACAGCGATTTCTCAAGTTCCATCCCCTCAAGGGCGAGAACGACAATAAATAAACAATAACGTTGGCTACAAAAAAAGGGTCCTTGACTTCAAAAACACCCTTTTCAACCCCGCGCACCAAAATATCTTCAAAACATCTTACAAGCCTGCTTTCTTTCTCCAAAATGATTTTCAAAAAATCCTTGGGCAATAATTTACTCTCCGTGTACATGAGCAAAATCATATCGCTGTAGACATCTGTTAATTCAAGCATTTTGCGAATCGCAAGATTGAACTGGTCGGTGGGATTGCCTATTTTGAAAACCCCTTCTTCTTCTAATTTATTTACCCACATGGAATGAAAAACATCAAAAACTAAATAGAGAACATCTTCTTTTTTGGTTATATAGTCATATAAATTCCCTATTGTGAGACCCGATGCCTTTGATATCTCTCGCATAGTCGTATTGAAATATCCTTTTTTTATAAATAATTTTGAAGCAGCCTTAGCTATTTTTAATCGTTTTTCTCGTACAAGTTCACTATCTTTAATTTGAGTCTCAACTATTGCTTGATAATTTCTCGACTTCATATAAATATTTATCGAACGCTCGTTAAATATTGACAGACACTTGGTACCAAATATATAAAAATATGTCAACTGAAAAATTAGCTTTGAAAAAGATAATTTTTCACTTATTGACTTTATTGGATAAATTTGATGAATTATTTTGAGGGTCCTACATAGTAAGATTAAAAATGACTTACTTACAAGATGTCGAGTTTATTCAAATTGACAGTGAAGAAATAAATAAGGTGGAGACAAAGAATTTTAAACTCTAAACTGCGGATACCTTGCCACTATCCGCACCTGCCAAAAGGTGGCGATATGATACCCATATATCCACCCTAACGGAGGCGCAGGTCAGAAACCAACCTAACAATGCCTGCCAAGGAAAGTCTCTAATTTAAACTAAGAGGATGGCAAATCACCTAAAATCTTCTCTAATCTCTCTAAGTTTTGCTTAATTGGTTTGGTTCTCCCCTTCTCCCAATTAACTACGGTCATCTCACTCACCCCTATCCTCTTGGCAAGATCCACCTGAAGCAACCCTCGCTCCAATCTCCATTTTTTGATATGTTCTCCCAGGGTTCGGTCAGGGTAAAGGGAAAGTCGGAGGGTAATTACCAGAGGATGGGAGTTTTTGTAGTTTGGAACTGCACGGGTGAGCGTTCGGTTTCCAGATACAAATTATGCTGAGACGAAGTCAGGTACCTGAACAACCTACGCCGTAAATAACCAAAAATGACTGTGCCAAAATTGTGACTAAATTAACTCAAAAAGACTGAAACAGATAGAATAGACTGGAATACATGGAAAACCTTCTAACCTAATATTATCAAGGCTTAGCGGGAAACCAGACCAAAATCAAGGAGTTAAAAAAGATACCCAATTCGCATTCGTATTCCGACGCTCTATTCATCTGAACTATGGGCACTTAATTTATAACCCTACGACTTCTTTTGCTTTTGGTGCCAGCGACCGTCCAGCGACGCTACTTTTGGACTTACCAAAATAAAAAAGCCCTGAAACTAAAGGGCTTTTTCTTTAAAAACTGGTGGAGGCGGCGGGAATCGAACCCGCGTCCGGAAACCTTCCGACAGAGCATCTACATACATAGCCTGTATTTTAAATTCGCCCCTCAGGACTCCCACAGGCAGGATTCCTGAAAGGCTATCCTATAAAGTTTCGCCCCTCTCTTATAGGCGTCAGAGAGGAACTATCCTGTTTTTCTGACATCCTTGTCCCGCCCTACAGGAGAGGACAGGGAGGACGCCTAGCTGCGTTTAGGCAGCCAGGGCATAATCGTAGTTGTTTGCGATTATGTTTAATCCCATTTGTTTTACGAGCCAATGGGACCTCGGTATGCAGCCCTGACGTCAACGATCCCCGTCGAACCCTTTTCGCCCCCTTTCCATCTCGCGTTCCATGGTTTTCTTCTTGAGAGTCTCACGTTTATCATAAAGCTTCTTTCCCTTTGCGAGAGCAAGATCCACCTTTACCTTTCCATTGACAAAGTAGAGCTTGACAGGAATCAGGGTATATCCCCTCTGCTCCACCTTACCGATTAGCCGTTTAATCTCCCTCTTATGAAGGAGGAGTTTTCGGGTCCTTAAAGGATCGTGATTCAACCGGTTTGCTTGGGGATAAGGACTGATATGAGCATCGACAAGGAAAACCTCACTCCTTTTGATATCCCCATGGCTATCCCCCAGGTTGACCTTCCCCTCCCTCAGGGATTTGACCTCAGACCCAAGCAAGGAGATCCCAGCCTGGTACGTCTCTTCAATAAAGTAGTTATGAAATGCCTTTTTGTTCTGACAAATCAACTTTTCAGCCATATTGTTATTTCATTTTACATTAAAAGACAATTCAAATCAACGGCTCCAACTTGCCCCCCTCTCCTGGTGGGAGGGAATGAGGGGGAGGGGGTACTAATCCATACTCACCCTCACCCCTCCCCTCTCCCATCAAGGGAGAGGGGAAAGTGTAACGGGATCAAAGTCTTTTCTTGGAATGTTTTTGTTAAAAATTAAATGCGGACGGGGAGTTCGATGATGAAGGTTGTCCCTTTGGGTCTGTTGTCCCGAACCCGGATATATCCGTTGTGATCAGAGATGATGGCATTGACAATCGTCAGCCCTAATCCCGTCCCACTTTTTTTAGTGGAGAAATAAGGTTCGAAAAGCCTCCCTTTGTCTTCGTCGGGGATCCCACAGCCATCGTCACTCACCTCAAGGCGAACCGTCTGCAATTTGGGATCATAACTCGTCTGAATTCTAATCTCCCCTCCGTTTTCCATGGCTGCAAGACTATTTTTGATTAAATTGATCATCACCCGTTTCATCTGATCCCGATCGACGTTTACCACAGGAATCTCACTGGGAATAAAATCAAAATGGACTTGTTTTTGGACCCCCTGAAAGAGAATGAGGGTTTCCTGTATGATCTCATTAAGATGATTGGGAGTAGGTTGAGAAGCCGGCATTCGAGCAAAGCTCGAAAATTCATTGACCAATCCCTTCAATTCTTCAACCTGTTTCACGATCGTCCGGGTGCACTCATCAAAGACCGTCCCATCGGGTTGAAGTTTTTCCAAATATCGTTTCCTCAGCCGTTGAGCAGAAAGTTGAATAGGGGTCAATGGATTCTTGATCTCATGAGCAATCCGACGAGCCACCTCTCTCCAGGCTGCCATCCTCTGGGCTTTGATCAACTGGGTGAGGTCATCAAAGACAGCCACGACACCGAGGGGTTTTCCTTCTTCATCCCTCAGGGTCGTCAGATTGATCAACAGGGATAGGGATTTTCCCTCCAGGTTCACAATGACCTGTCTCTCAATCGAATCTTTCTGAGAAAATTTGAGTTCGTTCAATAATCGCTCAATCTGTCCCACATACTCCTTTGGCAATACTCCGGAGAAATTTTTCTCCAGGACTGTTTCTCCTTTGATCTCTAACATCTGTTCTGCGGAAGTGTTGATGGTCGTCACATTTCCTTTCTCATCGATGGAGATCACTCCAGCCGCCACATTTTTCAGGACAATCTCCATGTACTTCTTCCGCTGTTCCAACTCAGATCGGCTCACCTGGAGATCCCCGGTCATTTGGTTGAAGGATTGAACAAGCATCCCAATCTCATCGGCCGCTTTCATTGGGATTCGAAAATTGAGGTCTCCGGAGGCAATCCGCCCGGTGGCCTCTGCCAGATCTTTGATAGGAACAGTGATATCCTTGGCTAAATGGAAACCAAACCAAGTGGCTGAGAAGACGATCAGAAGGGTCACCATCAGCAGAGCCATCATGTAGCTAAACTTGATCGGCCTTTTTAAAATTTTTAATTGTTTGTATTCCACAAAGGCTTGTGAGATTTCATGCATCTTAACTGTCAGACTTTTTGGAATAAAATGCGAGGCGGCTACGATTCCCACCACCTCTCCACCTTCCAAAGGATTGAAGATGGGGACGACGCCAGTGATCATTTCTCCCTCTCCCACCGACAAGATTCGAGAAACCTCTTTTCCTGAAAATCCTGCTTCCAATAAATCATTCGGGAGACGAAGAGAAACGTCTTTGAGCGTGGGGTCCTCTACTCCGATAGTATTCCCTCCCCCTTTTAAAAATATCGATAGGGTGCTCAGATAATATTCCTGCCGTCTGGCTTCCAGCTGCTCTCTCAATAGGCTCATTTCTCTTGATCCCTTGGTAATGCCTTGTTTGGAGAGGGACTTACTGATCTGTTGAGCAGCCGAAACCGTATCATTGGCAAAATCTCGATAATAAGTCTGAGCCAC
>Ga0315279_10000805_pt1 | contig 56976 bp, 40 predicted proteins | sample YL17G06_20_MG_FD_203694 | JGI IMG/M metagenome (GOLD analysis project Ga0315279, IMG submission 203694) | Sediment microbial communities from Yellowstone Lake, YNP, Wyoming, USA - YL17G06_20 | ecosystem: Environmental > Aquatic > Freshwater > Lake > Sediment | place: USA: Wyoming | collected...
CGCAGGTCACAACCCTACTCTTGGGAGTCGCTGGCGGTGGGAGTTACCCTTCGCAGCATAGTCATCGGGCTGATCCTGATCCCGCTGAATTGTTTCTGGGTGGTGATCGCCGAGATCATGTGGTATTCGGGCGAGCCCACAACCATCAGCCTCTTTTACAACGTGATTTTCCTCCTAACCCTTTTGATCCTGGGCAATCTGGTTGTGAGAAAGGTGCGGCCGGCATGGGCACTGGCACCTCCGGAGATCCTCGTCATCTACACGATGCTTGCGATCGCCAGCGCCCTGTGCGGGCACGATATGCTCGAGATCCTGGTTCCTATCCTTTCACATCTTCACCGCTACGCGCCGCTCGAGGGCCGATTCCAGGAGGTCCTGCCTTACATTCCCGACTGGCTGGTCGTGAAGGATCAGACGGCCCTGCAAAGCGCATACATCGGGCAGGAATCGATGTACCGCGCGGAAAACCTGGTTCCGTGGCTTGGTCCGCTCGCATGGTGGGGCGCGTTCGTTCTTGCGCTGTGCGCCGTCATGTGGGGCATGAACCTCATCTTCCGAAAGCAGTGGACTGAGAATGAGAAGCTTTCTTATCCCGTGATCCAGGTGCCGATGCTCCTTGCGACGGAACCCGAGACGCTTCTGCGGAACAGGCTGTTCTGGGGCGGCTTTCTCGTAGCAGCCGTCATCGATCTGGTGAACGGACTGAACGTCCTCTACCCGCTGCTCCCGAAGATTCCCATCGTTCACATATACAACATCCAGCAGTTTTTCCCGGAGCGGCCCTGGAGCGATATGGGCGGCGGCTGGATCTCGTTTTACCCATTCGCCATCGGCATGTGCTTCTTCATGCCGACGGATCTGGCGTTCTCGTGTTGGTTTTTCTTCATCTTCTGGAAGCTCGAGCGCGTTCTCGCAAGTTACATCGGGATCCACGGGATGCCGGGTTTCCCATTTGTCGAGGAGCAAACGGCGGGAGGGTATTACGCGATAGCGGTGATCGCGTTGTGGGTCACGCGACATCACTTCAAACGATGCTTTCTCATACTTATCGGCAAAGACGTGGATCGCGTGACGCCGTGGGAACGCGAAGAGGTCCGGATCGCCGCGGTGTTGATCGTCGCCGGGTGGGGCTTCCTGATCTGGTTCTGCTTACACGCGGGGATGACCCTCGGAATTGTATTGGTGTTGTTCGGGCTTTACTTTTTGCTGTCAATCGCCGTAACGCGAATGCGCGCGGAACTGGGGCCTCCGGCGCACGATCTCCACCATATAGGTCCGCAGTTGCAGATCGTGAAATTCCTCGGCATGAGCAACATGCATCGCGACTATCCGACCGACATGTCGATGTTCGGTTTCATGAACTTCTTCAACCGGGCTTACCGGGGCCATCCCATGCCGCACGGCCTCGAGGCATTCCGCATTGCGGAACGGTTCAAGATGGATAACCGGCGGTATCTCATCGCGATGTTCTTGGCCATATTCGCGGGGATCATCTGCGCATTTTGGGCGATGATCTGGGTCTTCGACAAGTACGGCGCGGCCGCTCAGGCCGTCGGGCCGGGCGAGTGGTTCGGACGAGAGGCGTGGGAGGAAGTGGACCGGTGGTTCACAACCCCTGAAGTCTTCCAGCGTCAGCCGTTCTATGCGATCCTAATCGGACTGGGTTTTTCGTTGATTCTCGCCGTGTTCCGCCTGAATTTCCGGTGGTGGCCGTTTCATCCCGTCGGATTCGCAGTCAGCGGTTCATGGTCGATGGAGCAGCTTTGGCTGTGCATCTTTGTGGCGTGGCTCGTAAAGGCTTTATTGTTGAAATACGGCGGGGCGAAGGCCTACAAGCCCGCCGTCCCGTTGTTCGTGGGTCTCATAATGGGCGATTTCATGATTGGGAGTTTGTGGAACATCTTCGGTATTGTCACGGAACAACAGGTTTACCATTTCTGGCCATATTGAGGCTGAGATGTCGACGTACACGCAGATTATTTATCACATTGTTTTCGGCACTAAAGGGCGCAAATCAGTGTTGGTTCCAGACAAACGGGAGGAGCTCTTCCGCTACGTCTGGGGCATTCTGAAAAACAAGGGTTGCCATCTGTATCGCATTGGAGGCGCCGATGACCACATTCATATTTTGACAAGTGTGCATCCCACGCTGGCCTTGGCCCGTCTGGTGAAGGACGTGAAGATCAGTTCGTCCAAGTGGATTCGGGAGAGCGGCGCGTTCCCGGGGTTCGAGCATTGGCAGGACGGTTACGGCGGATTCACGCTTTCGCTAAAAGAGAAGGATGCGCTGATCGATTACATTAAAGGGCAGACCGAGCACCACAAGAAGATCGCGTTCAAGGACGAGTTGAGGCAGTTGCTGGAGGAAGCAGGAGTCGAATTCGATGAACGATTCCTTGAATAGGACGGCGGAACCGGTTCGACCCCTTCAGGGTCGTGATAGGTGCAGCCTGTCACCGTGGGTTTCACCCACGGCTATTCACATTGGACCCCTGCGGGGTCGGGTTAAACCACAAGACCCGCGTCCCGTCCGTGGTCACGTCAATTTCCAAGGCCAACGCCCCGTTCATGGTCATGCCAAGATCCAAGGCCAACGCCCCGTCCGTGGTCACGTCAATTTCCAAGGCCAACGCCCCGTTCATGGTCATACCAAGATCCAAGGCCCATGTCATGCTCGTGATTAGGTCAGATTCCAGAGCCAAGAAATGCGTTGGCGTTATGTCACACTACGAGGCCGATAACCCCGAAGGGGTTCAATGTGAATAGCCGTGGGTGAAACCCACGGAAACAGACAGTAGGAAGCAACCCTGACGGGGTTGAACAGAATGTACGTGTAGACTTGAGACGGATTGGCCACATAGTTATCTGGACTTTGTTTGGGGCAGCCGCTTTGCTCGTGGAATTCTACGTCTCGAAATGGGCAACGGAGACGGAGAAGGACCCGGACCTTGCCGAGACGGTCCTGATCACCCCGGACAAGTATGGGGAAGTTGCGGCGCGCATCACGGCGCAGGGGTTGAAGGCGCATATCGACGCGCTGTCCGCCATTCCATCACGTCTGACCGGAACGGACGGATGCGAGCGCGCCGCTGAATACGTCATGGGCCAGTTCCGTGCCCTTGGGGTGGGCGAGCCGCAGATCGAGGAATTCCCGGTGGTCGTGCCGGTGTCGACGCGCGCGGAGGTCGTCACGGCTGCGGGCACGTTTCCGATTCATCCGATCTACCCGAACGGCGTGTGTCCTTCGGCGGTCTCGAGGGAAGGCCTGAAGACGCGGATTGTGTATGCGGGGTTCGGCAACCTGGCCTCGGTTCGAGGCAAGAAGCTCGACGGCGCGACCGTGGTGGTCGAGACCGGCGCGCGCGAGCAGTGGCTGTATCTCATCGATCTGGGGGCGCGCGCGATCATCTTTGTCGAGAAGGAGCGTCCACCTCGCTTCATGTGCAGCACGACACAAACGATGTCACATCAGGATGTGCCTCGGTTCTGGATGACGCGCGCCGAGGCCGCGCCGCTCCTAAAGCTGATCAAATCCAGTGACCTTGACGCGACGATCTTCTCCGACGCGCGATGGGAGCAGCGCACGGGGAAGAATATCTGGATCGATCTTCCCGGCGTCAGCACGGCCCCGCATAACAAAGAGGATTTCGTCATCCTCGAGTCGTATTACGACAGCAGTTCGTTTGTTCCGGGCCTTGCGCCGGGCGCCGAACAGGCTTGCGGCATCGCAACCTTGATCGAGCTTGGCAAGCTGATCAGAGACTATCGGTTCGAGAAACGTGTCCGGCTGCTGGCCACGGCGGGCCATTTCCAGGCCCTCGAAGGCATCCGCCGGTACGCGTGGGAACACGTCGGGCAATACAGCGTTCCGCTGCGGGACGTTTCGCCGAAGGGTCATGCGGCGCTGTTTGCCCTGGACTTGTCTTCGGGTTCGCAGAGGGTCGGGCTATTCTTTACGGGACACTATTTCCAGCAGTTGGCGAACAACCTGAAGCCGCGCATGTCCGACCTGGGCCGCCGCGCCACACAATACGTTAACGAGATCAGCAAATCACTGGGCCGCCCCTTCGACTGGATGTTTGTGGATACGATCAATCCCGCGGTCGGGAAGGAATGGGTCACGTTCATTCCGACGGGATTGGCGCTCGATCACGAAGCCGCTCTCGTTGCGGGCATTCCCGCGCTCGGGTTCGTGACCACGGGCGACACCCGCTTCTTCGCGGCCACGCCGAATGACACCGAGGTGAATATCGACAACCTTGTGGTTCAAGGGCAGCTTCTGGCGTGTCTTCTCCCGAACGCGTTCAACGTCGAGGGCCGCTATCTCAAGCGTTCGCTGCCACAGACCATTTGCGAGTACAAAGGGCGGGCGGTCTCGTTCGACCCGCGCGAGGGATATCTGCCCTCGAAGCCGGTTAAGAACGCGATCGTCGTCGCCCGTTCAGAGAATAGCGAGCAATTCCTGACGGGGGTCGCGAGCCGTCCGATGGCGATGGCCGACGACAAGGGGGAGTTCAGGCTTGTGGGGCTTGGCACGAGCAGCGAGCTTCCGGAGTTCACATGCAAGCTGGCCTTTGAAACGTTCCTTGTGGAGGATGGGCACATCACCTGGGCGCCGGACTTCGGACAGATGGGCCGCGAGAGCTATCCGACGACCATCATGCCCGTTCAGAAAGAGATGGAGCTGATGTGCGTGGCATTTCCATGCAAGACGCTCGACCTCTACAACCTCATTGATCCGAGGAGCTACAACCTTCTCAATTCGCTCGATGTTCTCGAGGCCGCGAGCAACAGCGTTCCGGCGGTCTATGGAACCACGCTTGCCGAGTCCGCATGGCCCTGGACGAGTTTCTACTCGCCGACGGCCTCAATCTTCGTCGAGCCCGATAAGCGACTGAAGATTACGGCGGGCGCGGGCGCCGCACAGAAGCGCATGCTGTTGCTGAACGTCCCCGAGAAGACGCCTCCGGGCCAACTGTTCAACACGGGTTCCGGCTTTGATGTCGATACGACGCCGGCGATCCACCACACATACCTGCAGAGTGCGAGCGATATGTGGAACCTAAACGGGTCGCGCATTGGGTTCTTCGGCGGCCATGGGATCGAAAACGCCCGCGTGAACACCCTGCACAAGCTCGCCGGAGAAGCAATCACGCAGGCCAAGCAAGCCCTTGACAAGTTGGACTACCCGGAGTACCTGATCCAGGCGCGGCGCGCCCTGGGGCTCGAGTCGCGGGCGTATCCTGACGTGGTGGGCATGGCGAACGACGTGGTTCGCGGGCTGGTGTTTTATTTGGTGCTTCTCCTCCCGTTCGCATTTGCGATGGAGCGGCTGTTTCTGGCGGGAAGACGCATTGAGACGCGAATCCTGGGCATCGTCGGGGTGTTCCTCGCCATGTTTCTCATCCTGCGCTTCACGCATCCTGCCTTTCAGATCGTGCTGAGCCCGATGGTCGTGCTGCTCGGGTTCGCCGTGGCCACGCTGTCCGTGGTAATCATCTCGATCGTGATGTCGAAGCTCGAGACACTCGTGTCGAAACGGAAAGCCGAAGAGCAAGGCGAGCATGAGTCCGGCGTTCAGGCGGTGAGCGGTTTCACGCTGGCCCTCGAGCTTGGGATTGCGAACATGCGGCGGCGCCGGGCGCGCACCATCCTTACCAGCGTGACGCTCGTTGTGTTGACGTTCTCAGTGCTGTCTTTCGTATCCGTGACGGCGCAGTTTCGCACGCAGCGGTACAGATATCCCGAGGGCGCGACGCCGTATAAGGGCGTTCTGCTCCGCACGACGAACTGGATGCCGCTCCCGTTCGAGGCCTACGCGTCGCTGCGCAACGAATTTGGGGCGGATTGTACGATCGCACCCCGCCGGTGGTACTACGGCGCTCTCATTTTGAACCGGTCCTTCATTGACATCCAGAAGGGCAACGTCATCAGGCCGATATTCTCGCTGGCAGGCCTGACCGCACAGGAGACCGAGTTCTTCGACATCAAGTCGGCCTTGCTCGGCAAGAGTCGCTGGCTCGAGCCATATGTGGAAGGTGTCGAGCCGCGCGAACAGATTCTGCTGCCCGTCAGCCTGGTAAAGGAATTCCTGAGTCCCGGCTCCGAAGTGCAAGCTGAGGACCTTTCCGAGGATGAGAAGGCCGGGCTCGCGAATTCATTCATCGGTCAGAAGGTGAACATGCTTGGGCGGCAATTCGAGGTCATCGGCGTGTATGACTGGCAACGCATGAACGACCTCGTCGACATCGACGGCGAACGTCTGACGCCGTATGATCCCGTCGAGATGGAGAAGAAGTTCATGGAGGAGGGCACGCCCGATCCGGAACAGGTCCAGCGTTACATCCACCATTCGTTCAAGGACGCCGCGATCACGAGCGAGCGCGTTCTGGGCAACCTGGGGGGCGACCTCCGTTCCATAGCGATCCTGCCGCACAACCCGGAAGATATGCAGGCCATCCTGGAGAGCCTTGTGCGGCGGCTCGACTACATTCTCTTCGCAAACATCGACGGCGTCCCAACGCTGCTGAGCAGCCGGAACGCCACGCGCATTTCAGAGCTATGGAACTTGCTGATTCTGATGGTGATCGCCGGCCTGATCGTTTTCAACACGATGCTCGGTTCCGTGTTTGAGCGCACGAAGGAGATCGGGACCTATACGGCCCTCGGCATCGCACCGTCCCATATCGGACGGCTGTTCCTGGTTGAGGCGGGGGTGTTCGCCATTCTCGGCGTCATGGCGGGTTATGTTCTTGGGCAAACGATATCGCGTGTTGTCACCATGGTCAATGTGCCGATCCTGAGCGACCTCGAGCTGAACTACAGTTCGGTGGCGGGCGTGGGCGCGTGCATCCTCGTGATGGGCATGGTCATGCTGTCGTCGGTGTATCCTGCGCGCAAGGCAAGCGAGCTGGGAGTGCCGGATATCGAGCGGCGCTGGAAACTTCCGACGACGAAGGAGGCCAGACTCACTCTGAACCTGCCGTTCACGGTGTCGCTGAAAGAGGCGCCGGGCCTTATCGCATTTCTGAAGGAGTATCTCGACTCTCACGTCGACGTCTCGGTGGGCAGCTTCTACGTCGAGAACGTAAAAGCGGGAGCGGCCATCGTGGAAGGGCGTGGCACGGGCGTGACCGCGCAGTTCTGGCTAACGCCGTTCGACCTCGGGGTAAGCCAGTACACAACGTTTTCGCTGATGGTCATGGAGGACATGAACGTTTGCGGCGTGAGCGTGGACATCGAGCGGTTGAGCGGCGACGCGAGTTCGTGGCGCCGCGCCAACGGTTACTTCATGACCACGATGCGCGGGCAGTTCCTGATCTGGCGCAACCTCACGCCCGAAGCGCGCGCCGAGTACGTCGAGCGAGGAAAGGATTACGCATTCGCATGATCTTGGGTTCCTAGTGGACGGAGTGGACGGGATGGACGAAGTGGAAAGATGAATGACGAACGCCAAGAGCTCGAGTACCAGGAGGGATTCTCGATCCGAACGATGATCGGGGCGGTCTTCGTCGGATTCGTGATGATGCCTGGAACGATATACCTCGGGCTTGTTGCAGGCTCGGGTTTGGGTCCGGCCGCGCAGTGGGTCACCATCATCCTGTTCACGGAGATTGCGCGGCGTTCGTTCACGACCCTCAAACGGCAGGAGGTCTACATTCTCTATTACATGGCCGCGGCACTGGCAATGACGGGCGGGCCGTTCGGCGGCATGATCTGGAATCAGTACCTTGTTCAGAGTCCACAAGCGATCGGGTTCGGCATTGCCGATCAGTTTCCTGACTGGATCGTTCCGTCGCGCACGTCGAGCGCCATCGCGGGCCGAAACCTGCTGAGTCAAGCGTGGTACATCCCGATCCTGCTGACGACGTTCCTTTGGATAATGGGCCGCGCAACGGCCCTGACGACAGGCTATATGCTGTTCCGGATCACCTCGGACGTGGAGGAGCTTCCGTTCCCACTCGCGCCGATCGCCGCTGAAGGCGCAACGGCCCTCGCCGAAACCACGGCGAAAAAGGAAACGTGGCGCTGGAACGTCTTCAGCGTGGGCGCGGCGATTGGACTGGGGTTCGGCGCGGTCTACGTGGGGGTGCCGGGGTTCACGGGCGTGCTGTTCTCGAAACCGCTGCAGATCATCCCGATTCCCTTCCTCGATCTGACCAAGAGCGTTCATCACATCCTGCCCGCGGCCTTGGCCGGGATCAGCATTGACGTCGGGGCCGTCATCTTCGGGATGGTGCTGCCCTTTTCGATGGTCACGGGGGTATTCCTGGCGGCAACGCTGTCGGCCTTCGTGGCCAATCCTTTGCTGCACCGATTCGGCATGCTGCCCCATTGGAAACCGGGGATGTCGCTGATCCCGACCAAACTGGCCATCGATTTTGATTTCTGGATGAGCATCGGCATCGGCGCGTCGCTGTGCGTCGCGCTCATCGGCGTGTACAAGGTCGCTCAGACGTTCTTCAAGCGCGACCGCAGCCGCGGGAAGAGCGTATTTGAACCTCCCAAGGGTCGGGGCGACATCCGACTCCGGTGGTGTGTTCTGGTGTATGTCATTGCGAGCGTCAGCAGCATCACTCTGTGCAAGGTCCTGCTCAAGCAAGACAACTTCCCGATCCTTATGCTTCTTGCGTACACGCTGTTCATCACGCCGGCCATCTCTTACGTGTCCGCACGCATGATTGGCCTCACGGGCAGCCCGGTGGCGTTTCCATTCCTTCGCGAAGGCAGCATTATCCTGTCCGGATACCGCGGCGTCGATATCTGGTTTGCGCCGCTGCCTCTGGCCGACTACGGTCCGACGACGCAGATGTTCCGCGAGCTGACGCTCACGCGGACCAAGTTCACAAGCCTTATCAAAGTCGAGTTGTTCATGTTGCCGATCTGCCTCGTGTGCAGTCTTCTGTTTTGGGCCTTCTTCTGGCACATCGAATCGATTCCTTCTTCGACGTATCCGTTCACGGCGAAGATGTGGCCCCTTCAGGCGACTTATCAATGCCTATTCATGACCGCCACCACCGGTGAAAACAGTTGGCTCATGCAGTCGATCCGGCTTTCGTACATCCTGGAAGGCATGGGCTTCGGGTTCCTGCTTCTCGCGATCACGACGGTGGCCGGTTTGCCGGCGCTTTTCTTCTACGGCATGATCGGCGGTCTCGGGGCGATCCCCAACGCCGCGATACCTATGTTCCTCGGTGCGGTTATCGGGCGCCGCGTGTTCGAACCGCGTTACGGCAGAGAAACCTGGCGGCGCTACACGCCCGTTCTCGCCGCGGGCTACGCATGCGGCGTAGGCCTCATCGGCATGCTGAGCGTCGCATTCGCCATGGTGGCAAAATCCGTGTCTTCGCTTCCATTTTAGGATACCGTAGCGAAGTGGACGGAGTGGACAAGAGTGGACGGAGTGGACAAAAGCGTGTGGGATCATGGGCAGGCTCTCGTTTGGGCGGTGCTAGCGCTCTTGGGGCTTGTTGCGCTGATTGGGTGCGTGGCGCGGGACGAGCAGGCGCTACGTGTGGGAAACGGCACAGAGCCTCAGGGACTTGACCCGCACACGGTTTCCGGCGTTCCTGAACATCGTCTGACGTCAACGCTCTTCGAGGGTCTCGTCGACCTCGATTGCGAAACCCTGAGACCCATTCCCGCGGTCGCCGAATCGTGGAGCGTTTCCGAGGATGGAACCGTCTACACGTTTCACCTGCGCCCGAACGCGTCGTGGTCAAACGGGGACCCCGTCACGGCCCAAGATTTCACTTATGCCTGGCAGCGCATCCTTACGCCAGCCCTGGGTTCCGAATACGCATATATGCTGCATTGCATGAAGAACGCGAAAGACTTCAACGAGGGCCGCATCCGGGACTTCGGCCAGGTCGGGGTGAAAGCCATCGATGACCACACCATCGAGGTTGAACTCGAGCACCCGACGCCCTATTTCCTGTCGATGCAAAACCACTGGACATGGTTTCCGGTACATCGCGCCACAATCGAACGCTTTGGCCGGATGGATGAGCGCAACACGAAGTGGACCCGGCCCGGGAACCTCGTCGGGAATGGGGCATTCGTCTTGAAACGCTGGATACCCAACAACGTCATCGAAGTCGTGAAGAACGAGCAGTACTGGAACGCCGCGAACGTCCGTCTCAACCGCATCCTGTTCTATCCCACCGACAACCTTCTCACAGAGGAGCACAGTTTTCGCACGGGCCTGCTGCACCTGACAGAGAACGTTCCTATTACAAAGGTGCCGGTATACCGGCGCGACCATCCGGACGTCCTCCAGATCGACCCATATCTCGGCACGTATTTCTACCGGATCAACGTGACACGGGCGCCATTCACGGACGTTCGGGTGCGGCGCGCCTTCGCGATGGCCGTGGACCGCGAGGCCATCACGCGAAACGTCGTGATGGGCGGCCAGCGCCCCGCCGGGACCTTCACCGTGCCGGATACCGCAGGATACACCTGCGACACCGGCATCGACTACGACGTCGAACAAGCGCGGCGTCTGCTCGCCGAAGCCGGCTATCCCGAAGGCCTCGGTCTGCCCCCGGTCGAGTTGCTTTACAATACGAGCGAGAACCACAAGCTTATTGCCGAGGCCATCCAGCAGATGTGGAAAAGGGACCTCAACGTTGAGGTCTCGCTCGTGAACCAGGACTGGAAGGTCTATCTCGCCAGCCAGAAGAACCTGGACTATCAGATTGCGCGGGCCAGTTGGATCGGGGACTACCTCGATCCGAACACCTTCCTGGAGTGTTTTCTCACGGGCGGCGGCCACAACAACACCGGTTGGTCGAACAAGGCGTATGACGACCTGCTGGCGGAAGCCGCGCGGACCGCAGATCAACGGCGCCGGTTTGACCTGATGCGGCGGGCTGAGGGCATCCTGCTCGGGGATGCGCCGATCATCCCGATCTTTTACTACACGCGCGTGTATCTGAAATCGCCCGCCGTCAAGGGTTGGCACGGCAACTTGCTTGGCTACATTTCGTTCAAGACCCTCTACCTCGAGGAACCGGGCACATGATACGGCTGATCGCGTTGCGCATCCTCGAGATGATTCCCATCTTGTGGATCATCGTGACCCTTGTGTTCTTCACGATCCGGCTCGCGCCCGGCGGTCCATTCGACGCAGAACGGAACGTCTCGCCGGAAGTACTGGAGAGCTTGAACGCGTACTATCATCTGGATGCGCCGCTGTACCGGCAGTATCTGGATTACATGAGGGACTTGGTTCACGGCGACCTCGGGCCTTCGTTCAAGAACGCCAGTTGGTCGGTGAACGAGTTGATCGCGCTCGGCTCCCCCGTTTCCTTCGAGCTTGGAATTTACGCCTTGGCGGTGGCGCTTCTGATCGGTTTGACGGCGGGCATTATTGCGTCCATGAAGCCCAACACGGCGCAGGATCACATCCCCATGTCGCTGGCCATGCTGGGCATTTGCGTCCCGACGTTCGTGCTGGGGCCCTTGCTCGCGCTGGTTTTCAGCCTGTGGCTCGGTTGGCTGCCCGTCGCCGGGTGGGAAGGCCCGCAACACAAGATCCTGCCCTCGATGACGCTCGGCGCCGCCTACGCGGCGTACATTGCGCGGCTGACCCGCGGCGGGATGCTTGAAATCCTGGCCCAGGACTTCATACGGACGGCGCGCGCCAAGGGGCTGAGCCGCGCGCGCGTGGTCCTGCGCCATGCCTTGAGAGGAGGTCTCCAGCCGGTCGTGTCGTTCCTGGGTCCCGCCGTCGCCGGGCTTCTGACAGGGTCCTTCGTGGTCGAGACGATCTTTCAGATACCGGGCCTGGGGCGCTTCTTTGTCCAAGCCGCGTTCAACCGCGATTACACGATGATCATGGGCATGGTTCTTTTCTATGCGGTGCTCATTCTCTGCTTCAACCTCGCCGTGGACGTCATCCAGGCGTGGCTCGACCCAAGGCTGAGGCGTCAGGGCTGATCATCTCGAGGAGGGGTCTTTCCTGGAGGCTGTTCGAGTTGATGGGGTCCGACTGAACGGGAACCACAATATATTGTGGTTGGGATTGGGAAACGGGCTTGACTCGCTATGGACAGTAGATTATACTACGGTCGCTTCTCCTTATGACACGTTGGCAGTCGGCGTCAGGTGGGAGTCAGCCTGCGAGCCGTTGGCCACGTTTCTGATATGGGGCGTTCACGCAAGGCGTGAGTCCGACGAACAGGCAGCCTGAGACGGCTCTATCCGTCGCGGGCAATCCAAGTTGAAAAGCAGCGGCGTTCGCAGGGGCAATCCGTGGGGAGCGCCCGCTATCGAGAACGCCGTAAGAGCGTGTACGGAAAGCTCCCTGGTTGCGGGGTGGCATGGATAAGACGGCGTGGTATAGTCCGTCCATTAGCCAAAGCAGCGGAAAGCGACGCCGTCTTATCCATGGCACCCAGTCCTTGGAAGCCATCCCGGAACCTTTCCGTACACGCTCTAAGCCGCACCGAACCAACGGAGGATTGCCTCCCCGTGAGCAGCAATCGAGTCATTGTCACGTCTTTAGCCTCGTTGGGTCTTGCGCTGGCCATGGTGGGCTGCGCAAAGGACCACGGGGTCCATCATTTCAGTCCCTCCCCAGCAGCCCGTGTTCGCAGCCAGGAACTGGGTCCGGCGAGGCCCAAACTCGTATCCGAACTGCTGCGCTCGGCCCAACGGGAGTTTGAGGCCGCAAATGCCGCTCAGGAGAACGGAGACCGCGAGGCCGCGGGCCAGCATTACGCGAAAATGCTGGACCTGCTCAAAGAAGCCAATCTTGACCCCGGCGCCTTTTACAATCTGCGAGCGGAATTCGAACGGATCATCGGGAGCCAAACAGGCGCGCCTCCGCCGAAGCCCGAGACGGCGCCCGGCGAGCAGGAGTCGCCCAACGCTGTCCAAGAGGCATTCGAGGCCGCAAACGCGGCCCAAGAAAAGGGGGACCGAGAAGCGGCGCTCCTAAATTACACCCATATGCTCGAACTGCTCGCGAAGGATCAACTGGACCCGGCGGCCCTGTATAACCTGCGTTCGGAACTCGAGCGCATACTGGATTCGAGCGAAAAGCAGGCTCGACTCTACGACCGGCAACGAAGCAACCAGTGGAAATCGAATCAGCCGCGCGCAGTGTCGAGCGACATCGAGATTGAGTATCCCCTCTCGGACAGGGTCTTGACCGAGATCGACGAGATCATGAACCTGTACCCGAGGAACTTCCAGGGAGGACTGGACCGCAGCTACAAATACCTTCCGTACGCCAAGGAGCAGTTTGCCCAAGCAGGTCTGCCGCAAGACCTGGTGTGGCTGGCCATGGTCGAAAGTCAGTTCTCGCCGAAGGTGGTCTCTCGGGCAGGGGCGGGCGGCAGGTGGCAGTTCATGAAGGATACGGGAAGCCGGTATGGACTGAAGGTGGATCGCTACGTTGACGACCGGTTCAACTGGCAGAAATCGACCCAAGCCGCCATCCAGTACCTCTCGGAACTATATGATCATTTCGACGGAAGCTGGCCGCTCGCGGCATCGGCTTACAACATGGGAGAAAACGGGCTGGACAAGGCTATCGCCTCGACCGCCGGCGAACGCAACCTCTGGAAACTCCTCGAGACGCCGCCCGCGAGCGAGTTCATACAACAGGAGACAAAGAAGTTCTACCCGAAACTCCTGGCGAGCATCATCGTCGCGAAAGACCCCGAGCGTTTCGGCTTCACCTCGAATCCGCAACCGGCCGAGCGAACGACTCGAGTTCCTGTCCGGGGGTCTTACTCACTAACGGCGTTGGATCGGGCGCTTGATCTGCCGGAAGGGACGCTTAGACAATACAACCCGGATCTCATTCGGGGAGTGACGCCCCCGTCGGCGGAATTCAGCCTATTCGTCCCGCCTGACGCGGCCATGCAATTGGCCTCGGTGATCAAAGACGTACCCCAAGTCAGGCCGGAAGTCCTGAGGGGATGGGACAAGAAACGAACTTATGTTGTGCGCCGCGGTGAGACCGTGGAAGTCATCGCCAAGAAAAACGGCATTTCCGTGGGAGATCTCCTGAAAGCGAACGGCATGAAGCCCGGCTCGACCCTGTCTTCGGGCCGGAAACTCACGATCCCGGGAGACGGCTTCACGCTGGATGACGCGGCTGCACAGGCCGCATCCAAAGACACACGGGAAGCAAAGGAGGAAAGCAGCGCCACCGAAACTGCACGGGCAAAACGCGACGCAAAGACTTTAATGCGCACGTACACCGTCAGACCCGGCGACACGCTGTCGGACATCGCCCAGCGCGAGAAGGTCTCTCTAAAGGACCTGCTTGCCATGAACAAGATCAAGGACGGCTCAAAGATCAACGCCGGCGACAAGCTCCGCGTGACCCCGCTCTCCGAGTTCCAGGCCGATCCGGAACAGGAAAGCGAGACGACGCATGTGGTCCAGTCGGGCGATTCTCCCGCAAAGATCGCCAAGCTCTACGGCGTGAACCTGGACGACCTCCTCCAATGGAACAAGCTGTCAAAAGCATCCCCAATCCATGTTGGAGACAAACTTTTGGTCCGGGGTGTCCAGGATGAAAAGCAATCCGAGGAAGCGAAGACCGGCGGAAACGGAAAGACGCCGAGTTCCGCGTCGACGAATGGTCTCAAGAAGATCGAACACAAGGTCGCGAAGGGCGAGACCGCAAGCGGCATCGCTGCAAAGTACGACGTCAAGGTAAGCGACTTCCTGGCTTGGAACAAACTCACGCCCAAGTCCATCATCCAGGAAGGGGCTGTGCACACGATCTACGTGAAGGACGACAAGGCCAAGGCATCCCAATCTAAGACTTCCCCTGCGCCGAAAGGGACTGAGGTCGCGAAGGCTGCCAAGCCCGCTGAGAAAGACAAATCACAGCCAAGACCCGATCCCAAACCCGAGGCAAAAGGTGGAACGCCCACCGCAAAGGCCGATACGAAAAAAGCCGACGACCCCAGGAAGGACGTCGCCAAGGCCTCCGCTCCCGCCAAGAAGACCGAGGTCGCTAAGGCGGCGCCTTCCGAGAAGAACTCGACGCAGTCGAAGTCAGACCCGAAACCTGCCGCGAAGACCGCCGCCTCGCGCCCCGCGCCGCAAGGCCCTAAACCCGATGTCATTACCCACGTCGTTTCCAAGGGAGAAAACCCGAGCACGATTGCCTCGCGCTACAAAGTGGCGATCAGCGACCTCTACAAATGGAACAATTGGGGTAAGAACGTCGTGCTCCAGCCCGGCCAGAAAGTCACCATCCGCAACAAGTAAAGCGCCCCATCCTTCTCATGGAGGAAGACAGGGCTGCCTTTCGTACCTTGGCCAGAGGCTCTGGGATTACCTGCAACCTGTTTGGTGTAAACGTCCCGCCGCTCACCGATTTCCGCGAGGATCGCCATCGCCGTAACAAGACCGACGCCACCCGCCGAGAGCTTGCTGCACTTCTAGAAGTAGACCGAGCGGAAATCACCATTACCAAGAGCCACATAAAAGAGATCCCCCATGTTGCGAAGTGAGTATCTTCCGCGCCCCACTTTCGCGCCGAATCCTTTCGACGGAAACGACGCGGGAATCGCCGAGTTCTTGGATATCAGGATGGAGGCGTCTCCGTTGCGAGGTCCAGCTTGACACCAAAATAGCCTGTATCCTCACCACTTCTATCCCAACCCCCAACAATCACGGCTGGACAAGTCGCGATGAGGCCACGGTAACCCGCTGCCGTCATCACTTTCCTGTACTCTCTGGCGTTCTTGCGACTCAAATGCCCGACGGCCTTGCCTTTAATGTCCACTCTTACTGCCTTGCTGTCGTAAGGGTTCTTGTTCTCATAGATGAGAGCTGCCCGGACAAACTTCCGCTGGCTGTCCTCGGAGCGTCCGCCGCAGAGAGATTCAAGAGCAGACTGGTAAGAGGCTTCGCCGACAACGTCCACAGAGTAAGTGCCCGGACCTGATATCTCTGCCACGGCCCCGCTCAGTGCCGCAGTAAGCCGATCTTCCTCAATCTTCGCACCGTGCAGCGGATCATACACGCGCTTTGGGGGAACGTCAGACTCGTACGAAGCGTACTCTATCTGAGCTTCAGGGCGATAGATGTCTGCGATCACGACTGGGACACCTCCTCCAGGAAGTATCCTCTTGACGAAGGCCGCGTGAGGGTAGCCCTGGTCAAGAAGGGGAGCGATTTGGGATGCTTCGTCTTCCGGGACATAGCCAATCTGGAAGCCATTATAGAGGCGTACCTCGACGGCTTCCCGGTCTGATGTGCTGTTGCGGTTCCTGGCAAGGTACACAATCTCATCTTCGCTGACATACTCTCTGACAATTTCGTTACGCCATCCCTCACCCGTAGCGGCAACCACAAAGTCCCCGTGATACAGCGGGCGTACACGTTCGGCCTCTTCTCTCTTGCGCTGTTTCTCTGCTTCTTTCTGGGCCTTGACATGACCTTCTACCGCTCTTCGTTCTTGCTTGGCCATTTTGCGGATATCAGGGGGGAGAACCGTTTCCAATGCGCGATGGAGTTCTTTGCGTTCCTCCCGCGTAATCTTGCTGTCAGCCAGAATTCGTTGGAGAACGGACTTCAGAAATTGCGCGGCGGGAAGCTCCGCTGTCCAGTTCATGTCAATCCATGAGCGCAACTCCTCGACGCCTTCGCGGGAAAGAACGCCGTCTTGCGTGATCTTCGTGCAAAGAGCAAGAAGCTCTGCCCCCGCCGGTGAACGCACGTCAACTGCTGAGAGAAAGACCTTCCGCCTTTCGCGTTTCACGACGCAAACTGTTGAGAGAAAGACCTCGCGCCTTTCGCGTTTCGCGATGTCAAGTGTCGAGGGAAAGACCTTCCGCCTTTCGCGTTTCACGACGCAATCTCCCCGAGTGTAGTACCCCTGCACATTGCCAGCCTTGCCGCAGTCACGGGCTGCGGTACGCCGGACCGCACGACATCATTATCCACCTAGACGCGCGGGCATTCAACGCTGTACGGATGCCGATACCAGTCACTCTAGTGCAGCGTGTGAAGATTACGCCCAAGGCCGCGACCTGATCTCGGCCCCGATCTCGCGATTCCGCCGCCCACGTTGACCGCCTTCAAACGACCGCCGCGTGCGCCGTGTCATCGTGCAACACGCAGGAAGAGATCGTCGAAAGACGTGGGGTGTAAAGGAAGGGAAACGTGACAGAAATATTGCGGAAGAACATAAGGGGAATGGGAGGGGTCTACTGAATAGGGGCGTCGGGATGGTTCTTGGCGTACTCCTCAAACCAGCGCCGCGCGTCTTCCTCCGTCACGGTCATCGTCACCTTGCCGTGCGCCGCCTCAAATGTGCCGATCATCCCCGGCTCGTTATGCCGTTGCATCTGGCGCTCAGGAAGGCCAGTGGCATCTAAGAAGACGCCGGTATAGCGGCATTCGGGACATCTTAGCGTCGGAATGGCACTCTCGGGCGCGAATATACGCGCATCACATTCAGGGCATGCCACATGGCGCGTGCAGGGTTCGGATTTCAGGATGCGCTTAGACATTAACAAACCCTCCCAATGTTGAATGCAGAAGGATTGTACCATGCGTATCAAGCGGAGTTAAGCTATAGCGCAGAATAAGTGCCGAAATATCAAGAAGGTAGGCGGTACGGTCTCCGTGCGAACCGTCCGAAATATCCGATCCCCCCTCCCCCTAGCACCCCGCTGATACGCCTGATAGCATCGGGAAAAGGCCGCTAGAAACGACGAACGGCGTCTAGGTGGTATCCTGTGCCATCGCCTGATACCTACTCGTGGCCTATATGCCGATTAGGTGGGGTGTCCGCGCACCACGTTCAACGCAGAGACGCGATCTCCCCGTCAGTCGTGTTCCGAACGACCTTGGGCATTCTGGCTGCGAAGTGCTTGCAGTTGGGATACGGGCGGGATACGGAGCCTTTGGGGCGGGATAAGAGAAAATGCCGATAGCGTGGAAAGCTCTGCAAATAAAGGGCTAAAGTGGTGAACGGGGCGGGACTCGAACCCGCGGCCACCGGATTAAAAGTCCGATGCTCTACCGACTGAGCTACCCGTCCAAGGAAGGTAAAGGCGACCCGCGATGGCGGGCCGCCAATCTCTCGATTTGAGTCTACTGAATGGTGTGAGGTGAAGTCAATTTGTCTGTCTCGTCAGTCAATGCGCGCGCCATGCGTGCGCACAAGCGTTAGAGCGTGTTTGAAAAGTAGGGACGGTTTCTCCGGGCTTATGAAAAAATGTGGCACAGCCGCCCTCGGCTGTGTCATGCATCGGGCAGGATGGGAAGCTCTCGCCGGTTACACAGCCGAGGGCGGCTGTGCCACATTACCATGAGGACTTTTCACAATTTCTCCGAAACCGGCCCTTGCGGCGCGGACTTCCAAGTCCGCGTGGCCTGGCGGGCTTGGAAGCCCGCCCCACACGCTCAGCAGTTTTTTTACAAGCTCAGAGAAACCGCCCCTACCCGGCCTCCAATCATGCAACTTCTCAAACACCCTATTAGAACACCGGGCGGAACAGGCGCTGGCGCAGTTGCGGCTCGCGCAGGAGGACGGTTTGAAGGAATGAGAAGCTATAAGTGAGGTGGCCTTCGTAGCCGCAGGTGTTGCCTTGCCAATCGAAGAACTCGGCGCCGCGCGGATATAGATCCACGACGCCATTCTGGAACGCGCCGCCGTTCGGAAACACGCCACGCCGCTGGCGGTCGAGCATTGCGTTGAGAATGATGTCGGCCTTGTCGGGCAATCCGGCCATGTAGAGCGCGGTCATGAAGTGGACGGCATCGCTGACGCAGCACCCGCCGTTGAGATACTTCCTGAAGGTATCGGCGCCATCCTCCCGTTCAGGCGCGCCACAGATGGATGAAGCAGGATCGCCGCGCTTGGGCTGAAGGTAATCTCCACGGCGGACGGGCACAAGCGTGAGCGGAACCCCCAAATCGAAGCGCGTGAATCCAACGTCTTCGATCTTTTTCCAGAGCCGCAGCAGGATCTCCCGCGCCCGCACAGGCTCGACGAGTCCGTATTCGATGGCGAGGCCGTTGATCATGGGCGAGGCAAGGTTGTGCAGTTCTCCATCCTCGCTCTTCCACCAAGCCAGCCAGCCGGTCGACGGATCGTAAAGGGTTTTGAAGAACTGGACCTTGAGACGGTCGGCGAGTTGGGAATATCGTGCGCTTTGTTGGTGACGTCCGACCTTCTCTTCGAGATCGGCCAAACAGCGCCATGCCCGGTATGTCAGGGTGTTGCTGTACGCGTCCTTGTGTCCCGCGTTGATCGTGTCGTAGGCGGAGGCGCTTCGCGCGGGCGCGAACAACGTGTCGTAGTTCCCGCTGTGGGTGCACTCGACGAGACCATCGGCATCGGTGTCGCGCTTGGCAAGGTAATCCGCGATGAACTCGAGCCGGTCGATGCGTTTCGCGAGCCATGCCGTGTCGTTCGTAGACTCGACATAGTCCCATCCGGCGATCAAGGGGCTCGCGTTTGCGTCGAGCATATCGCCGTAATCCCAATAAGCGATCACTTCGCCCGTGGGCCTCGTACGTTCGGTGATCCAATAGTCGATCGTGCGCCGCACGTGGGCTGCCAACGAGATCCCAGGCGCCGCGTCCGGCGTGAAGAAGGCCTGGTCGGCATACAGGTGGATGAGGCAACTCACGGGATCGCTGATGACGTTGTTCGAGAGGATCCCCGGGGGCGCGCTGAACGGACGCCCTTGGTCGCCCCAGCGTGCGCTGGGCTGGAAGATGTTGAACCACCCGCGGCGAACGTCACACCAGAGGGACTCGTTGTACTGACTCGTCTGGCTCGCTTCCAAGTTTAGCTTGGGAGCGAGCGGGACGAGCGGCATCGGCAGGAAAACCGGTGCAAGATGGAAGTTGCAGGCGGGCGGAAATTCAAGGACGAAATCCACGGTATGTTTCGCGCGGCTCCCCAACAATTGCCCGGTCACGTCCGCACCCTCGGAGGCGGTGATCAGCACTTGGCCGAAATCGGGCGCGCTCACGATGGCTGGGAGTTTGAGACTGCCGTCCGCGTTCCACTCCGCAGGAAACACCGTCGTCGCGGCCATTCGAGCGTCGAAAGGAAACGTGAGCTGGACGCGCTCACAATCTTTTCCGTTGAAGGTCATATCCATCGTGGCGCGCTCGACACTGACCCGCCAATCGAGCGACGCCTCCCGGCCACCCCGGATCCGATAGCGGACGTGCGCCTCATCGGGAACTTCGCGTTCGCTTGTGAGTTCCGTAAGCCAATGGCTTTTGACTCGAATTCGCAGTGTTGACGGAGTGCGCAGAAGGTTATTCCGCGCGCGGCCGCCGCCCTCGGTGTCCCAACTCAGGAAGGTGAGAGATGGATTATTTGCCGCCGTCTCAATTCGCAACACTGGTTCTCCTAGAGCGCCGGAAAATGCCGGCCATGCCAAGGCAAAGAGCATAAGCGAGATCATGGGTGCAACGGAATCCTTGTACACAGAATCGCATCCTTCCTTACTTTCGAGCCTGTTCGGAGGCGATTATCCACTATTCCCTGTGCGGCATGCCATTGCTGACAGTGGCCCCTGCAATCGGCGGGCGCGGAGGACCACGCCCCTACCATAAGCACACGCGCCGTGGTCAGTCGCTGCAATATGGTGCGTCCGGGAATTGTTATCTCGATCGGAGGTTAGTTGAAGATGACAATAGAAAGGAGGATGACCCCATGTTGACAAGCCTCAAGTCGCTATTGGGATACCGCCTCCATGCCCGGGACGGATACATTGGAAGGGTCCATGACTTCCATTTCGACAACGCTACGTGGCAGGTGCGGCATCTTGGCGGGATCACCCATGTCCACTTGCCGTGGAGCAAGGTGCTCATTGCGCGGGAATTGCTCGGTGCGCCGGACTGGGTGGATCGCGCCATTGCGGTACATCAGTCGCGAGACGAGATTCGGCAAGATCCGAGGATAGGAACAGATCCGCCGCTGTACCGCGAGATGGAAAGAGGAGAGCAGAATTTCGCTGAAATAGCTCCCCACTGGACACCTCTGAGCGGCATTCCGCTGCCTCAGTGGCCGTTGCGTTCACCTAGACCGGTGGAGCTTCGGAGCCTGAGACATCTCACCGGGTATTCGGTTGAGAGCAGCACCGGCGAGCGGGTGGGGCGCGTGGCGGATTTCGTCGCGGACGACGAGGAGTGGCATATCCGGCTTCTGGTTGTGGATATGGATCACGCCGGGATGAAGAGAGACGTTGCCATTGACATCGACACCGTCTCGGAAATCCTATTCGAGGCGCGAACGATTCGCCTCACCGTTGACAGTGCGTTCCTGCATGACGCGCCGCACTACAATCCGATACGACTCCGTGACCCGCATTTCGCGGAGGAGTTTCTTGCGCGCGTCTCCCCGCATTCGCACGCAGAGAAGTGACGCAGCGGAGTAGACCCGATACAAGCTGCGCGGTTAGGAGAAGCGAAGAGGTGGAGGGGTCCCTTTGTTTCCGACCGCGGAAGGCTTGGGTGCATTTCCACTCGTCACGATCTTGCGGCACATCAGGAGCGCGCTTTCGTCCATTTTGTCCACTCTATCCCTCCCCTCCCCTTGTCCCTTTGGTCGTTTCAAAAGGAAAATATGACAAGACGGCCGGAGTGTGTCAGAATAGACAAAAGTTGGGTGAACGACAAAGGCTTCAGAAGGGCAGCATACAAAGGAGAGCGGATATGAAGAAACTGTTGGCTTTGCTCATTGCATGCAGCATGCTTTTCCTGGCCGATGGCTGCGGCAAGCAGAAAGCAGCGCCGTCGGAGGGTGCTGCAGCAGGCCCTCCCGCATCAAAGCATGAAGTTCGCCAACGCCAAAGGATGCTGAAAGAGCAAGGCGGTGAGAGCAAGACCGCACCAGCCGGACAGACATCCCCGGCAGCCAAGTAACAGTTCTCAGGGCCGGCGACAGAGACGGAAGTAGAGGATTCACGCTCGCCTATTCGACGTAGCCCAGGGCGCGGAGTTCTTCCCTGTCCTCCTCGGTGATCTTGGCGGCGTTCCTTTCGGGTGGGTATGCCTTTCCTTTTTCGATCTCGGCCTCCCTATACTTTCGAGACTCGGACAACATGGCTTGCGCGATGTCCTTGTGTTCCGCGCTTAGGTCCTTCTTGGCCGTCGGATCAGAGGCGAGGTCATAGAGTTCAAGCTTTCCGTCGTTGTCGTGGAAGTACCACTTGCCGTCGACAACGGCCTGCCATATGCGTTTCTGTCCCGATGGAAACAGCATCCGTTTGGCGAATTCGGATTTCCTGGACCCATTGAGAAGGCCCAACAAGCTCCACCCGTCAAATTGCGGGTCAGGCTGAATCTGCAGCAACTCGAACAGAGTTCGGGGGACATCCAACTCCTGCACGTTCTCCTGTATGACAACTCCTTGGGGAATAGTACCCGGGAGGCGCATGACCAGAGGAATTCGCACCCGTGAAAGATAGGGCTCTTTCCCATGACCGTCCAGGCCATTGTCATACTCCGAGAAACACTGCCCGTGGTCGGCGCTGATGATGAGGAGAGTATTGTTCCACAGTCCGTCTTCCTTGAGTCTTCCGATGATACTCTCCAAGTTTGTGTCGGCCCACAGGACACAGTCATCGTACATATCTGTCTCGCCGGTGGAGCCATCGGGGTGATGAAACACCATCAGTCTTACCGGAGGAACATAGGGACCGTGCGGCTCTATCGTGTGGATGTATATGAAGAATGGATTTTCCTTGTTCTCGTCAAGAAACTTGCCGATGGCGGCATTTATCGGATAGTCCTCAGCCGTCTTCCCCATTTTTTTGGGGGCTCCACGAACGCGGAAGCGATGCGCTTCGTCGAACCCCCTGACGAATCCCATTGGCTCTCCAATATAGGGATTCGTGGAGAACAGCGCCGTGGAATACCCTGCGCTTCTAAGGTCTTCCGACAAGGTGCGCATCGATTCGTGAAGTGACGTACGAATGCGCATCATTCCGTGGGCGTTCGGACTCAATCCGGTGAAGAAACTAGATACGCTGTCTACGGTCCATGTACCAGGCGAGAAGCACCACTCGAAACGGACGCCTTCCCTCGCCACGGCATCCAGCGTGGGTGTCGTTTCTCGTTCGTGGCCGTAGCAGCTTACGTTCGTCGCGCGCAGACAATCGATAACGTACCAGATCACGTTAATCGGACGCTTCGTTGCCGTCACGGGATAGCCTCGTGTCATGGCCGGGCTGCATAACAAGGCAATTGTACCGCGTTTCTGCGATTCGGCCTCGAATCGTATCTTCACCTTCCGGCCGGCCCACCGGGACAGGTCTATGGCCGCCTTCTGGAGCGAGTTCGCCCCTTCCACGCGCTTTTCCGCGAGAACAGTCTGCCCCGCCCCATCATCGAGGAGAAAGCGAAACTGTACGGCTGCCGGGCCGGAACGGAGCAAACCGGCGGCTAGACGGGCGTCTGGCATTACCGTCACGTCGTACTCGAGCGAACAAGGGGTCTGCAGGAAAATGGAATGTAGATAATTCCGCTTGTATGGATAATCGATCTGACCATAGGATCTCCCGGCGAACGGATCTATCTTTTCCGCCAGATCTATCGAGCGGACCTCTATCTTGGCTTGCGCGGGAAGAATAAGCCGCAGTTGGGCCACGTTTTCCAGTAAAGTCCTCCATGCTTCAAGAACGCTAGTATCGACCGTGTACACAGTCCACGCGCCGGACTGTATTACATCAATCGAGACCTCATTCTTGGCCGAGAACTCTCCGCCCTCGCGGCGCCACGCCAAGGTGAACTTGTCGCAGCCGGACACCCGCGCCTCGATGAGGATCGACATTACTAGAGACGATGGCAAGCCGGTCATTACAGGACTGTCGCAACAAGTCAGCGTGTCCGCTTCGATCTTCATCGCCTTGTCGGCAACTGCACAGCGGGCGTTTCCTTCCGCCACGGTCCAAGGCGTCCCGCTGCTCTTGAAATCAAATCGCTGCCGGAACGTCGAATTGTCCTCGGGCGGTCCCGCAACAATCCTGGCCTCGCTCAACTTGAGGTCAAAGCGATAGCATTCGGGGGCGCACTGCGACTGCAAAGCTACATTTTTACTCGAGACCTGGGTCTCGGCGGTCTCTGGTTGCCTTTGGCAACTTAGGACTGCAATTGCCGACAAGACGCAGAAAACGACAACTGAACGAAGCGACATTTAATACCGCATCCTTGGTCATTCAACCTGAACTAGGCAGTTGGATTCGATGAATTGCTTCGAACAACGCGAATCCAGCTAATCTTGTTACCCACTCCGTGTCATTGCGAGGAGGCGCTCAGCGCCGACGCGGCAATCTCGATCATATTGCGGTGCAACCGCGCAACTAACGCCAGCCGCAAAGAATCCCTTGACTATGCAAATCCAGATTGCCACGTCGGCCCGCGGCACCGGGCCTCCTCGCAATGACACGGTGGGTGCAAAAAGCCAGCAAGCCTTCCCCCCTCTACGGGAAAAGGCTTGCCGGAATGAGATTGCCGTGAGACTCAACCACTACCCTATCCAAAACGCTATGCGCTTCGTTCCGGACGCGAGTCTCGAAAGATGCGCCTCACGATCAGTCTGAAGAGTGAGCCAATGTGTTTTCGGTCAAGACCCAATCAGCAGAATCCGCCGCCTGTGGGTACCTGACGAATGCGACATGGCCGTCCATGTACAGAATGTTGCTGCCGCCGGGAAGGTGGTTGAACATGTCCGCGCTGACCGAGCCGACGTGCTCCGCGGGGGTGCAACTTCCGTTGTAGAGTGTTCCGCTGCTGCCCATTGCCATGTCATACATGACAATGACTTCGGACTGGGCCTTCGCGGAACCAGCCGGATTGTTGATATCCGTAATCAGGAATCGCTCGATGCCTTCCCGCAGGTGCATGAGCGTCACGGTGCCGAAAGGCGGACCGATGTTGAACGACTTGTCTGCGAACGCTTCGTTAGCCATAAAATTCGTGGCCGACGTTTCTTGTCCGTTCTGAAGAATCTCCATCACCTTAAAGTTCGTGTCGTGAAGCGCCATCCACTCCGGCTTGATAAGCTTGGCGACGTACATGTAGCTGGAGTTCTCTGCGTCAATAAACATAAAGGTCCCGTTGCTCGGGTCCGAGTCCATAAGCATCTGATCACCCGAGGTGATTTGCTGTCCGGGCTGTAAGCGCGGGGAGTAGCGGTACCAACGCATGATGCCCGTATCCGATGGGCATATGTAGATCATGGCGTCGGTCAAATATTCGGGGTACACCATATGGCCGTCAGGGGCCCCAACGCCCCAAATGTACTCATCGGGACTAAACGTATCCGCTATGGAACTGCTCCACCACAGTTGGTGGTCCGGATATTTGCCGCCCTTGCTCTCGTTGCTGTACATCTTCAGCACAATACCCCATTGCTTTAGGTTGTTCTGGCAGCTCGAACGCCTTGCGGCCTCGCGGGCTCTCGCCAGAGCCGGCAAGAGTATTGCGGCCAGAATCCCGATAATCGCGATAACTACAAGCAATTCAATTAGCGTAAAACCTCTTGCTCTCATGGTAACAAATCCTCCTTACTCCGTTTCACAGATCTTCAGTTCTGTTTGAACCTCGAGTCATTACCCCCCCTGCGAGTCATAAACAGGAGGGCACTTTAGAGTACAGTGTCGCCCGCTTCACCCCCTTTCCTTTAGATCGTGCCGCCAAGCCCCTATACTCAGGAAACAATTCACCCTTGCCCGATGATACCCCATGTATACCAGAACACGCCGCTCATTGCAAGGGGAAAAAACCCGGATACGTGTAAACGCCGCCTACATAAGCTGTGCTGAGAAAAAGGGTACACCGCAGAATAGTGCTGCGACGGACGAGGCACATTGGGCGGAGGCAGGCGCCGCGTTTTGGTAGCGCACGTCTGTCTGCGCTCACACGGCCCATTCAAGGCCGAGTTCCATGAGTTTCGCAGGGGTCGGGTTGCCGGTGACTAGGTCCCAGCCCATGATGCCGTAATACTGGTCAAGCATGGTCTGGAAAAGGTCGCGGTCGACGTGAGCGCCTTTGCCTGGCCCTTCGGGAATGGGTTCGTACAAGCGGCCGGGAAGGACGTCGTCTTTCCTTGTGAAGCCGCGGCGCGCGTTGAGCTGGCGCATCATGTTGGTCTTGCGCTCGCCGACTTTCATCAGTTCCCAGAAGGTACATTCCCATCCGGTCGTGAAGCGCAGAAGGTCTTCGAGTTCGCGGTAGTTGAAAATATTGCCCGGCCCCCAGACGAACATGCAGAGGGCGAGGGTGTCGAGCAGGCTGTAGTAATGCTGGCTGAAGGCAGTCATGCGGATCTTGGGCAGGTCGGTCGAGGCGCGCGTGCCTTTACCGATAATCGCGAGCCCGGCAGCAAGTTCGCCGCCTCCGGCCAGCAGCCAATCATGCTCAGATGACATGTGGTCGCCGCCAATAGGCACGGTCGCATACATGATCGCCTGACTGGGTTTCACCTGGGCCATGTGCGCGGGCAGACCTTGGCCTTTGCAGTGGATCGCGAACTGGGCCGTCTCGTTTCCGAAACGGCGAACCGCAGCGTCAAATCCTTCCGCCAAGACGTCTCCAATCCCTTCGCGCCGCCCGACGCGGTCTATCAACCAAAAGAGGTCCTCGGGCACCCCGAAGCAGAGCCTCTTGCCTTCCGCCGCGCCGGCAGGGATCAGGTTGTGCTCCATGGACTCGAACACGTAAGCGGCGATTGCGCCCATCGTGATGGTGTCGAGGCCGTACTCATTGCACATCTCGTTTGCCTTGGCGACGGCGGTTGCGTCGGTGATGTCGAGATTGGAGCCCAAAGTGCTGAGCGTTTCGAACTCGGGTCCGCCAAGCTTGTCGGTCACCTGATACGGGGTGTCGACGCGGACGCGTTTCCTGCACGCCACCACGCAACCGAAACAGGTCGTTTCGCCCGCGCCGATCTTCTCTCCGAAGACTTGTCCGGACAGATCCTTATAGTTCGGATGTTGGCCGCAGGTGTAGTTGTGCGTGGCCATGTTGCCGGCTTCGGATTGGAACTGGACCACGCCGGGCGTGCCGTGCGCGCGCAGCGTCGAAGGAAAGTCGGCAGTCTTCACGCGCTCGCCCGCCAATATTGCCAGCTTGCGAATGCCCTCTGAGTCAGCAATTTCGAGCTTAGCCTTGCGCGGGACGCGCACGGCGATTGCGCGAAGATTCTTGCTCCCCATCACCGCGCCCATGCCGGTGCGGCCCACGGCGTCATTGCGATCCGCGAGCAGGCAAGCGTAACGCACGAGTCTTTCACCAGCCGGGCCGCATTGAAGGATGCTCACGCCTGCGCCTTTGAGCTTGAGCTCGTTGTTAAGGACGCCATAGACCTCGCTCACGCTCCGCCCTGTCAAATGGGCGGCATCGCGGATCTCGGTGCTTTCCCCATCGACGAGCAGATAGCAGGGCGCATCGGCCTTGCCCACAATCACAATGGCGTCATATCCGGCGAACTTCACGAAGGGTCCGAAGTCGCCGCCGACTTGTCCTTCTCCGACAGCGCCAGTCACCGGCGACAGAGCCACCGCACTGCAGCGGCTCACCCCCGAGAGGGCGCAGCCCGTCGCGACGCTTGGCGCAATCGTCAAGACGTTGTCCGCGCTCAGCGGGTCCGTCTCCGCAGAGGTTTCCTGCAAGAGGACGTATGCGCCGACGGCACCGCCGCCCATGTAAGTGCGATAGAACTCCTCGGGAAACGTCTGCTTATCAGCCGTCTCTGTGGTAAGGTTCACCCGCAGTATGACGCCATGATATCCATTCGGCATTGGGGCCTCCGTAGGGTTGCTTCGTACTTGTGAGGGAGGCATTATAAGGAACCGTTTTACCGCGATCTAACTTGTGGGACTCATCGTAGGTCCGATTTCCTAATCGGACATTTGAAACGTCTGAGGTCTGAATTGGCCGAATGTCCGATTAGGAAATCGGACCTACGATGAGATCGGCAGTTCTCCAGTTACAACAGGAAAAGCAGGAGAACACAGATGATCTCAAGATTGTTTTCCGTTCTTGCTCTTGCGGCATGCGTGGTTCTTCCTATTGCCGGCGCCTCGGCGGGAGAAGACTCTGCGGCCGTGATCGTGTGTCCGGCGGAAGCGTCTCACCTTGAGCGGCTGGCCGCAAAGGAAATCCGGCGGTACGTGTATCTAAGGAGCGGCGGCTTGCTGCCAATCGTAGAGGCCCTACCGGAATCGGGCGATGCCATTATCGTTGCATCAAGCGGCCGTCCCGATGTTTCTAAGTGGGCTGTTGGCGCGATGGACCCGGAGGAAACCTGTCTCAAGACGTTATCGGAGGCAGGCCGGTCGGTAACGCTCGTGCTGGGCGGGAGCGACGTTGCGACATTGTATGCGGCATACCGGTTCGCTGAACTCCTGGGCATACGGTTCTACCTGCATGGCGATGTAGTGCCTGATGACCGCACCGAGTTTGGAATGCCCAAGCTCGATGAACGGCGGAAACCCCTGTTCGCGTTGCGAGGAATCCAGCCGTTTCACGATTTCGCGGAAGGTCCGGATTGGTGGAACCCCGATGACTACAAGGCGATCATTCGTCAGTTGCCGAAGCTTGGGATGAATTTCATAGGGCTCCACACGTATCCCGAAGAACGTCCGGCGGCTGAACCGACCGTGTGGATCGGGCTTCCAGAGGACATCAATGCCGACGGGACCGTCCGGTTCGCCTATCCGGCCATCTACTACAACACGCTGCTGAACGTAGCGTGGGGCTACGCGGCCAAGGCAACGGGCGATTACTGCCTCGGCGCCGGGGCAATGTACGACCGGGACGACTACGGCTCAGAGATCATGCGCGGCCTCGGCCCGATGCCGCAATCACCAGAAGACTGCAACCAGGTATTCGACCGAGCCGGGACAATGTTGCGCGATGGGTTTTCGCTCGCCCACCGCCTTGGGATCAAGACCTGCGTCGGAACGGAGACGCCTCTCGTGGTCCCAAAGCGTGTACGCGAACGTGTTGGGAGCGCGCCGGACATCGAAAAGATATACGAGGGGATCTTCACGCGAATCGTGCGGGCCTATCCCATCGACTACTACTGGTTCTGGACGCCTGAAAACTGGACCTGGGAAAACGTCAAGCAAGAGGCCGTCGACGCAACCATCGAAGATATCAAGACGGCGCTGAGGGCGGCGAAGAGCGTCGGCGCACCCTTCCAACTCGCAACCTGTGGATGGGTTCTCGGCCCACAAAACGATCGCGCCCTGTTCGATAAAGTCCTGCCGAAGGAAATGCCCCTGAGCTGCATCAGCCGGCAAGTGGGCATGGACCCCGTCGATGGTGGCTTCGCGGACGTGTCGGGGAGGCCGAAATGGGCGATCCCGTGGCTCGAGGATGATCCCGCTCTCAATTCAACGCAACTCTGGGCGGGCCGGATGCGCCGCGATGCCGCTGACGCGCTCTCCTTGGGTTGCACGGGCCTAATGGGAATCCATTGGAGGACGCGCATTCTGGGACCGAACATGTCGGCGCTGGCGCAGGCCGCATGGGACCAGCGCGCGTGGGCCAAACCGAAAACGAACGCGGGCGGCGTTATCGGAGGTCAGGTTGCGGACTTCTCAAACACCGATTTCGCCGAAACGGAAGACGACACCCTATACCAGACCGTGCGCTATGATATGTCCGCTTACAGAATTCCAGTCCCCAACGGCGCGTTCCGTGTGACGCTTGAGTTTTGCGAGCCGTACTACAAGGAAAAGAGCAAACGCGTCTTCGGCGTGAAGCTCGAGGGCAAGCCCGTCGTCGAGCATCTGGACGTGTTCGCACGTGTGGGCGCTAATCATGCTTACGACATGACCTTCAACGACATCAACGTGACGGACGGGATGTTGGACATCGACTTCGTAAAGGAAGTCGAGTTTCCCTGCGTCGCCGCCATCGATGTCGAGGGCCAAGACGTTTCAAGGAAGATCAACTGCGGCGGACCCGCGTACAAGGACTATGCGGAAGACATGCCTTCTCTGTCGGAATTCCAGCCCGTCGGTGATTTCTATCGCGACTGGGCTTCAGTTCAATTCGGCCCTCAAGTAGCCGAAGCGTCCGCGGCGATCTTTGAGAAGATCGACTGCCATCTGCCGCGGACCTCGAACTGGATCGGCGGGCCCGGCGGTTATCAGCCCGAGAAGCGCCCGTGGGAGACCGTGCGGAAGGAGTATGGATTCGTGGATGAGTTGGCCGCCCTGCGTCCGAACGTCACCGGCAAAGGCAGCCTCGAGCGCTTCGACTACTGGCTGTCGAACTTCGCATACATGAAAGCGATGGCGCGCGCCTGCTGCGTCTGGTGGCAGTTCGACAAGACCATGGAACAGGTCAAGGCCGCCGACACACCGGAAAAGAAGAAGCAGGCCGCAAGGGACATCGCGCTTCCTGCCCGGAAGGAATTGGTGGCCGCGGTCTCGGAGGCGTATCAGCACTTGCTGAACACGGTGAATACCTCCGGCGAAATGGGCAGCGTGACGAACCTCGAGCAACATACGCTCCCGGGGATGATCGAAAAGCCCGGACAGGAGCTGGCCGCCGCGCTTGGCGAACCGCTTCCGCCCGATGCCGTGTTGCCGCGTGAGTATGCCGGTTCTGCCCGCGTTTTCGTACCGACCGTGCGAGACTGTCTGGATGCCGGGGAATCGCTGACAGTGAAGGTGGTGGTGCTTGCAAAAGAAACCCCTCCCAGCGGGAAGCTCCTATGGCGTACGATGGGTGAGGGACAGTTTGCCGCAGTGCCTCTGGAGCACGTCACTCGCGGCGTCTACACGGCCACGATCGAGAAGCCGACGAAGGACATCGAGTACTACATCGAGATTATCCAGGAAAAGGGCCAAGCGGTCCGTTGGCCCGCCACGGCGCCTGAGATGAACCAGAGCGTGATCATCGCTCCCGCTGCTTAACACATGCCCCCAATCGTGCCGGTGCTGTTCCGAAAATGCGAATGTTCGTTGTACCCCCTTTAGGGGGATCGGCAGCGAGATCCCCGGCTAAAGCCGGTACAACAAACACTTGCATTCTTGGAGTAGCATGAGCACGAAGAGGAAGGATGGTTTGGACCGTTCAGGGATGACGCGGGGCCACGTGCGGGTTTGTTCCGTAAACGATATCCACGAAATCGCCGCCGCGAAGGATCGACATGCGCGCGGCCTCGGTCACGAGCTCATTGATGGACGAGTTCGCGGGCGTCGCGATCAGCCCTCTATTGTCCACTTCTTCGATGAGGGCGCGCCGCCGCGCCAGCGCTTCGGCCTGGCTCATGCGTTCCGTTTCGGCGCCGATGCGTTGAATTGTGGTAATCGAGGCCGCCACAGACGCAAAGCCGTAACCTACAGGCTTGAAGCCCGGGCCTTCCCACGGAACTAACTGATAGAAATCGGGGCTGACGAAGTTGAACACGGAACCCGCGCAGCCGATGCCGCTCTGGTATGAGTGGCAGACGCCCCGGAACTGGTCATCGTGCTTAAGCGCGCCCGTCTTGCCTTCACCCTCAAAGAACATGCTGAGGCATTGTTCGTTACTGCCCGCGCCGTCATCCGGATAGCCGAGCCCGTCTGTCACGGAAAGGATAGCTCCATTCTGGAAGATCACTCTTCCGTTGGCCCATAGGAAACCTTCGTTGCCGTTCGGGAAACGCCCCTTTACCCCGGTCACGGAAACGGCCGCCGGCTTCAGGCCCGTGATAAAACAGACCAGGTCGACATAGTGGCAGCCCACGTAAACGAACGGATCGGTCTTGTCGCACGTAAACCAATTTTGGAAGTTCGAGTGGCGATAGTAATAGGGCTCGATCATTTTCGCCTCGCCCATGATGAACGTGCCGAAATGGCCAAGCTCATAATGCCGTTTCGCCATCAGCGCGCGCGTGTCGAATCGCTTGTGGTACTCGACGCCGCAAAACAGGCCCTTGTCCTTACCGAGCTTCTCGACCTCGACGGCCTGTGAGTATTTCAACACGAGCGGTTTGACGCACAGGACGTGCTGGTTGCTCTTGAACGCCTCCATGATTACGGGATAGTGAAGCGGGTCCGGCATGGCCACGACCACCGCCTGATAGGGTTTCATCCCCGCAAGCACTTCCTTGTACAACTCAGGGAAATCGGCGTTCGGCGGAGAATCCAAATCCGGGTATGCGGCGAAGTCCTGTCCCGGAAACGCGGCCTGGAGATCGCGGCTCTCCTTGAGGAACTTCAATGGGGCGGCATTCAGCGCGCACACGGCGATGCTGTTGACCACGCCTGTCCGCTGCAGATGATAGATGGATGGAAGGATGAGATCGTCCGTGATCATCCCCCCGCCCACAATCGTCACATCGATAGGCTTAGGCAGATTCATGTCCAGGGTATAGGGTTTAGGGTTTGGGGTTTAGGGTGAGCGCACGCGCTTTCGGTGGACCCTAAACGCTGGACCCCATTGCGATCTACTTCTTCTCTTCCTTCTCGGACGCTGGTTTGGTTTCAGACGGCGTTGCGGCCTCGTTGGCCGGCTTTGGTTCAGGCGGCGCGGCACTCTCCGGCGTTGATTTCGCTTCAGGCGCGGGTGGCGCCGGTTCGGCGCTTGCGGGACCGGCAGCCGCTGCTGGTTTTGGCGCCTCAGCCAAAGGAGGATACAGGATCTCGACTTTCGCGCCCTGCTCCGCTTCCTGCATCAGTTGCCGGGCAACCTGCGAGCGCTTCTGGGCCGTCAAGCGAGTCTTGAGGTTGTCCTTGATGTCGTCGAACGTCATCTCGCCCGGCTCGTGCTTCGCGACAACCGTCAGAATGTGCCAGCCGAACTTCGACTTGAACGCTTCGCTCACTTGGCCGACTGGGGTGGAGAGCATCTTCTCCTCAAACTCAGGAATCTTATTCCTGGGCACTTCCTTGATTAGCCCACCCTGTTGTTTCGAGCCGGGGTCATCTGAAACCTCTTTCGCGACATCAGCAAATTTCTCGCCGGCCGCAACACGCGCGCGCGCGGCGTCGACCTTCTCTTTGGCCTTGTTCCATGCGGCATCGTCGGCCCCTTCGGGCACTCTCACAAGGATGTGGGCCACGTCGGTTGTCTGCTCCTTCCTTTCGGTTCCGCCGACGCCCTTCATCTTGTCAAACTCGGTCTTCAAGTCCTCATCCGTCACGAGGGCTTTTCCCTCGACGTATTTTCGTATTATTAGGCTATCGCGGACCAGGTCCGGCAACTCCTCCTGCTTGATGCCCTGCTCGTCAAGGCGTTTTTGAAACTCCTCTGGGGAAGTCCTGCTGGAGGCGCTTACGAGTTCTTTCTGGACGTCCTCATCCGTGACGACAATCCCCTGGCTCTTCGCGTCAGCCAGCATGGCTTTCTGCTGGATCATGTTCTTGAGCAGCATGCGTTTCTGCTCGATGGTGGGCGCAGGCGCCATGCCCATGGCTCTTTTCTGCGTGTATCCCAGGGCGCGTTCGAATTCCTTGGCCGTGATCTTGTCATCGCCCACCGTTGCGACCACCTCGGGAAGGGGTTCCGGCTTTGGCTGCGGCGCCGACTCCGCGTTTCCAGGAGCAGCCGCGTCATTTCCTGCAGGCGCCGGTTGCGCTCCCGTTTTCCCGTCCACAACCGTGACCGGCGTGATGGGAATCTGGGCCGTCTTGTCCGCGGGCTTTGAGGGCTTCGGCGCCGGGCTTTGCCCACAACCCAATGTAACGGCTATCGCCAGCGCTAGAAGCAATACGCCAAGCGCACTTTTATTCATTCTTCATCTCCTCGAATCGAGGGGGTTTTCTTCGAAGCCTCCCCGCAAATGACACGACAAACCGCCGACTCGACCTTGAGTCGGCGACCGCGTATCCAAGAACCGAAGCATATCCTAAAGCCCGCAACGTCCGCAAATCTCAAAGCCGCACTGTCTTGCCCGAACGCGCTGAGGTGTAGATCGCCTCGATGAGCTGCACGGAGCGGCGGCCCTCGACCCCGTCAACGAAGGGCGGACGATCTTCCCGGATGGCCTTGACGAAATCGGCTATCTGACGGCGGTGTCCTTCGCTCTTGAGATGACTCAACGGGTCGCTGGCGCCCGACCCCAGGTCCGACTCGGTCTTGAATGACGCCCGGATCCGCTGGTCTAGTTTCCTTTCCCGCTTGAATTGCCAGAAACACAGTTCGCCATCCTGGAGCACCGCACTGCCTTCAGCGCCGTGCACTTCGACTCGGGCAGGATGCCCGGGCCAAATCGCCGTGCTGGCCTCGATCGCCCCGAGGGCGCCGTTCGCGAACTCGATCCGCGCACATGCGAGGTCCTCGACCTCGAGACCCTCATGCGCGCGAAGACGCGTCTCCGCTCGCACCCACTTGGCAGGCCCCATGAACCAAAGGAGCAGATCGATCTGATGAATGCCCTGATTTATAAGGGCGCCGCCGCCGTCGAATTTCCGCGTGCCGCGCCAGGCGCCGCTGCTGTAATACTCCTGAGAACGGTACCATTTGATGTAGGCATCGCCCAGGACCAACCGGCCAAAGCGGCCCTGCTCGATGGCCTTCCGGATCAGCTGCGAGCCTTCGGCGAAGCGGCTCTGGAAAACACAACCCAGTTTCACCTTCGCCTTTGACGCAGCGTCGATCAGGCGGTCAATTCGCTTCGTCGAAACCTCGATGGGTTTCTCCGCGAGAATGTGCTTGCCGGCATTTGCGCAAGCGGTCCCGATCTCGGCACGCATCCCGCTCGGCACACACAGGCAGACCGCATCGACATCTTTCCGATCAAGGAGCATCCGGTAATCGGTATACGCCGACGCCGAGTACTTCCGCGCGAGCCTCTGTGCGTTCTGTTCCACCACGTCTGAGACCGCGACCAACCGCGCGTCGCTCACCTGAGAGATCGCGTCGGCATGGACCGGCCCGATGTTGCCGCATCCGATGATCCCAAACCCGATTCGTGCCATTTTAGGTTCCCCTGGCGCCTGCCGGCAGACTAACAATCTGCCGTTCTAGGTTCCCGGCAGACTAACAGTCCGCCCCACGAGATCTGCGAAGCAACAGCCTTTCATATGCGGTCTTAGGATAGCACAGGTGTGACCGACGTGATCCAGTTCTTGGGAGGCATTTGAAACATAGACGAGTTTGGCGGCAAGCCAAAATGAAGAGACAACCCCGATGCTTCTTGAGAATTCCTCCCAAGAGTCATCAGGATTGCCTCAAGTGTCAATCTCCAGCGGCCCTTGACGAACCCGTCGCGCGCTAGCCTGGATCAGTAGTCGACCTGAATCGATATATCGCCCGTGCCGGCTTGTAGCGTAACGGCCGCACCGCCCCCGCCTACTGTGCCGGAACACCGCGCACCCACCATGTTCCACCTCTGAGGCCGCAAATCCGGCCAGAAATCAAACACGTGGATGAACCCGATACTTGTCTCTGCGTCGCACACGAACGAACTGTCCTCCGGCAGGAGAACGCCGATATCTCCGACGCCCGTGTTGCATTGAATGGCATCTTCCTCTCCCGGAAGAATGGGGTATGCGACCTCGACGCCGCCAACAGTGTTTCGGACGTCGATCACGCCGTACACGCCTGCCACGGCGACGTCTCCCACGTTATTAGAGATATCCAGAACGACGTTGGACGGCGCCTTGATATCCAGATCCACCGAGCGCGACACGGCGTAGTCCGCGGTAGGCATCGTTACGGCAAGAGTCAGACCGGGCGTATTCCCCGAGACCTCAAGCGATACGCCGATGTCGGAGAAGAACGGGGTTGGATCGAACCAATACCACGGATACTGGTTCGTGATGCTGACATGCTTCGTGTAGGTTACCGACACGATATCCTCATCCCACCCGTTCACCGAAACGTCGCCGACTTTGCCTCGGACTGTAAGGGTCTCTCCCCGTTCCATGGCGTTTGTCAGCGTGTGCGGCGAGTCGCTGTAAGTGTGCCACTCGAACACCGGACATCCAGTGAGTGCGGCCGCAATCATGACAACAGCCCCACAGGTCAAGGTTTTATTGATTCTGGACCTCAACATATTCGTTCCTCCTCCTAATGGCTCTTTCCTGCTCTGCCAATCTCCCGATTACATTTACATTCGAGAAGCCGGAACATCACACGACCGGGTCCAACGTGCAGGGATTGACGTTGTCTGACGTGTCTGACCTGTCGGACGCCCAAACCCCAAACCCTAAACCCTTTTTTCAGTCCGCGCCTTGAGCACTTCGGGGTTTATACAATTGGGAGGGCTTTCGCCTCGGAACCAAGCAAGGATATTGGCTGCGGCCATCTCGGCCATTCTCGCGCGCGTGGCCCGTGTGGCGCTGCCGAGATGCGGGATAAGGACGGCGGTTTCGCAGGTCAACAGTGCGGCGTTGACCTCGGGCTCGTTCTCGTACACATCCAGCCCGGCGGCGAAGATCTCGTTGGTCTTGAGCGCGGCAGCCAGTGCTGCCTCATCCACGACGGGGCCGCGCGAGGTGTTGATGAGGACAGCCGTTTTCTTCATCGCCCTGAATTCAGCGGCAGCGAACGCATGCCTGGTTTCAGGAAGCAAGGGACAATGGATGGAGATGAAGTCCGACTCCGCGAGAAGCGTCGCCTTGTCCACAAACACCGCGCTCAACACACGCTCCGTCTCCGGCGCGAGCCGTTGCGCGTCCGTGTAAATGATGCGCATGCCGAAGCCTGCGGCCCTGCGCGCCACGGCTTGGCCGATGCGCCCCATGCCAAAGATGCCGAGCGTCTTGTCGTATACGTCGACGCCGAGTAGCAGTTGCGGACCCCAGGAATCCCAGCGCCGTGCCCGCAAATAGCGCTCGGACTCGCTGATCCGCCTCGCCGCGGCCATCAACAGGGCCCACGTCAAGTCCGCAGTGGTCTCCGTCAGGACCCCGGGCGTATTCGTGACGGCAATCCCGCGTTTCGTCGCTTCCCCGACGTCGATGTTGTTGTAGCCGACCGCATAGTTGGCGATGATCGTCAACTGCGGGCCGGCGGCATCCATGACGCCCGCATCGATGCTGTCGGTCAAGATCGGCAGGAGCGCATCGACACCACGCACTCCAGCCAACAGTTCGGCGCGCGTGATCATCCTGTCATGCGGCGACACGACAACCGCCTGTTCGCCTAAAGCCTCAACAAGAAGCGCGATGCCGCTCTCGGGAATTGGTCTGGTCACGAAAACCCTGGGCATGGGTCAGGCATCCTTCTCAACCGTGCCGGAGGCAATCAGACAACGTATGTGGAGGCCGACGTGGTTCCGCCGTGTCCGGTCCAATTGGTGTGGAAGAACTCTCCGCGCGGCTTGTCCACGCGCTCGTAAGTATGCGCGCCGAAATAATCGCGCTGGGCTTGAAGGAGATTCGCGGGAAGGCGTTCAGTGCGGTAAGCGTCGAAATACGCCAGCGCAGAGCAAATCGCCGGAGCCGGAATACCGAGTTTGACCGCAGCGGTTACGACGCGCCGCCATGCGGGTTCCGCCTTGCGCACGGCCTTCGAGAAGAAACGATCGAGCAGCAGGTTGACAAGGTTTCGATCTCGGTCGAAGGCCTTCTTGATCTCGCCGAGAAAGGCGGATCGGATGATGCATCCGCCTCGCCACATCAGGGCGATTCCGCCGTAGTTGAGATTCCATTGATACTCACTCGCGGCGGCTCGCATCAACTGATAACCCTGTGCGTAGCTGGCGATCTTCGACGCGTAAAGCGCCTGGCGCAGATCATTGATGAGCTTCGCCTTGTCGCCCTTGAAGACCTTGACCTTCTGTTTCAATGCCTTCGACGCAGCGACACGTTCATCCTTGATAGCCGACAGGCACCGGGCGAATACCGCCTCGCCGATGAGCGTCAAAGGCTGGCCCTGATCCAGCGCCGCGATCACCGCCCACTTGCCCGTGCCCTTTTGTCCCGCCGTGTCGAGAATGAGGTCGACGACGTAGTTGCCCTCTTCGTCTTTATAGGCGAGGATGTCCCGCGTGATCTCGATGAGGTACGAGTTCAACTCGCCCTCGTTCCATTCCGCAAAGGCACGGTGCATTTCGTCGTTCGTCATGCCGAGACCCTGCTTCATCAACTGGTAGGTCTCGCAGATCATCTGCATGTCGCCGTACTCGATCCCGTTATGGACCATTTTCACGAAATGGCCCGCGCCGCCCTCGCCGACCCAATCGCAACACGGCATGCCGTCGGAGGTCTTCGCGGCAATGGCCTGGAAGATTGGCTTCACGTGCTCCCACGCGGAAGGCGATCCGCCGGGCATGATGGATGGGCCTAAGAGGGCGCCCTCCTCGCCGCCGGAAACGCCCGTGCCGATATACCGGAACCCCTTGCTCTCGAGGTATTTTGTTCGGCGGATCGTATCCGGGAAGTGGCTGTTTCCGCCGTCGATCAGAATGTCGCCCGGCTCGAGGTGAGGAATGAGTTTCTCGATGAAATCGTCGACGGCCTGTCCTGCCTTGACCATGAGCATGATTTTGCGCGGCGTTTTCAGAATCCCGCAGAGCTCCTCGATGCTGTGGCAGCCCGTGATGTTCTTGCCGGCGCCGCGCCCGTTCACGAAATCGTCCACCTTCGACACGGTCCGGTTGAAGACGGCAACGGTAAACCCTTTGCTCTCCATGTTGAGCACAAGGTTCTCGCCCATTACGGCCAAGCCGATCAGCCCAATATCCCTCTTGTCCATTGTGTCTCTCCTTTTCTCTCTGATCTGGGTCAAACGAAAGCCGATGATAGCATACGCGACACGGGAGTTTCCCGGATTGCACGAACGCGTCGCCGCGGGACTTACAGGCCGTAGTCGGACAGAGACAGACCCTTCCACAGAGCGTATGCGCGGAGGTCGGCGTGGATGAGTCTGAGGCACGCACCCATGACGACGACATCATCGAGGTACCCGATGACGGGGATGAAGTCGGGCACGATGTCGAAGGGATTCAAGAAATAGAGCAATGCGCCCGTAATGGCCGCGGCGGTTTTCGAGGACACCGGATATGATTTGCTCCAGCCGTCGCGCAGCATGCCATAGAGCAGCAGGACCTGGCGGCCCATCAGCATCAGGTTCCCTTTTTGCCGAATCAGCTTCTCAGCCTTCTCCCGCGCCTTTGGCTCCTTCGCCAAGACGTGCTCTTCGTCCTGCCGGTCGACTTCTTCGATCCCTTCTTTATATGCGGCCTCGATCGTCTCGATTTGCTGCGGCGTGAGGCTGCGTTGCTCACCCATCAATCGACCTCCCGTCCAACGGCGTGTTTCGGGCTTCCCTCGCCGCGCCGTCAAGCTTGCCGAACAGGCGCGTTGCGCCGAATGCCGTGATTAGCACCGCGGCAATGGCCGTATTATCGAACCCGGCAGCCCACGGCAGCAGCGTCGTCGGGCTCACGACGGAGAATGTCCATATGGTCGTTGCCTGGCAGATGCAGCACCCGCAGCAGACCGCGGTAAGGCCGAGATTCCGTGAGCGATTCCACACCTTTCCCAGCAGCAAGCTCAGCGCCACCATCATCGCGAGCAGGCGCACAGTGTCAACCACGGGCGGGCCGCCGGGCGTCGCCAGCACGAGCGGAAGGATCGAGAGGCCCCACAAGACGCCTGTAATGATATACGCGCGCCAACGCCCGAGGGGCATCAGCCGCGGCAACAGGTATCCGCGCCATCCGTATTCGTTGCCCAGCATCAGAAGCGCATATGCCGTAGGCCCGAGGATGACCGATAGTAAGAGCGCCATGATGAAAGCGATTTTCGGGATGAGCAAAGCTAATTGCGGGTCAATCTTGAGTTGCTCGAGAGGCGCCAACAATCCCATCAGTTCCCCGAAGTCCCAGTCAAAACGCACATACCCGATCACTGACGAGATCGCGTAAGCCACGGCAAAGACCATCGGGATCGCGACGGTCATTCGAAGCGCCGGCCTTATCGGAACCCGCCACGCCGCGCCCGTGAAATACGATACCGAAGGCGAAAGCCTTGAGGCTGCCCGAGCCGCCGCGGCGGGAACCAACAGCAGGAGATACGCCGGCCAAAGGGTCAGACCCATCCCGATAATCAGCGCTTCTATCGCAAACGACACGATAATAACGATCGCGATGTACGCCGCAATACCTTTCCTATCCATCAGAGCGCCCTTCCTCATTTCCATGCCGCGCCAGCGAAGACACGACTGTTTGTTGTGCAGGCTTCAGCCTGGAATCCCGCCTGCGATCGCCACCCTAAAGGGTGTACAACGAACGCTTTCACTCTTCCTACGCGGGCCAACAGATTCATACCACGTTACACGATGCCAGAATCCCGTGGGTTGGTGCAACGAGATCAACGAAGGCAATCGCATTGAAAGTCACATACTCACGCGCTGACCACGTGAAACGCGTGTTTGCCGTTGCCCTGCTTAGCGATCCCTTCTTGAGTCTTCGAGGGCAGATTCGTACTATTGCGGGGAGGGATTGGCGTGAGCGCGCAAGGAACAACCGGTAAGCACTGGCACCTTCTTGCATTGGTTCTAGGGTTGGGCCTTTGGGCACGGACTTGGTGGGGACTTAGCGAAAGTGTGTGGATCGAGGAATTGCACAGCATTCGATTCCTGGATGCGGACACCTTTCAGACGTTTCTGCGCCAGATGCTTCTGGACAATGGTACGCCGCCCAGCCCCGCCTATTTTTTCCTCGAGTACCATGTTGCGCGCCTCTTCGGAACATCCCCGTTGGGCTTGAGGCTACTCTCCCTTGTGTTCGGATTATCCGTCCTGCCGGCAACCTATCTCCTCACGTTCCGAGTCTCGGATGCGCGTACCGGCTTGCTTGCCACGTTCCTTGCCGCCGCCTCGATGCCGCTCATCTTCTTCTCTCAGGAAATCCGGATGTACGCGCCGATGCCGCTTCTGGCAACGTTGTCGTTATACACCTTGATAGACTTCGTCGAACGGCCGAGGCCGCTCATCGGGCTGGGGCATTGTCTCATCAATGCGCTACTCATATGGACCCATATCTTCGGCTGGCTGTTCGTTCTGCCGGAAGGGATCTACCTCCTGTTCGCGCAGCGGCGGGCAAAGGCCCTGCTCCTATCCTGGTTTGCGGCGCATGCCGCGATGGGCCTGATCTTTGCCGCCTGGCTATCTACGGCGGACATCTCGAGCACTATGAGAATCGTGCCTTACTTCACGCCTTTCCGACTTCAGGATCTCGCCGTCCTCGCACTAGTCCTCGGAGGAGGCCGGTTCTCGAATGAAAGTCCGGCGCGACACCTCCCGCTCGGGGTCTCGTTCGACTGGCTTCTGGCGCTCACCCTTTTCGTTGTCGTGGGGTGGCATTGCCTGAGGACCTTCTTACACCGAGGCTCCTCTACGGAGGAAAAGAGCAGCACGTACCTTCTGCTGTTGTTGCTTTGTGTATGCATTCCGCCCGCGGTTCTTACCGCTGTGACGATATGGTTTCATACCACTTTTCAATGCCGTTACCTGCTTTACTGCATTGTGCCGTTTTGTATCCTCGCCGCGGCCGCACTGACCCATATTCCCCGGTCCAGCGTCAGAAGGTTGATCTGCTCATGTGTCGTATGTCTATCGCTATACCAGTTGTCGGCCGTAGCCGTGGGTCCCCTGCGGCCGGACTGGCGGGGCACAGGGAATTACCTGTCCGGACGCTTGGGCGCTAATGACCTTCTCGTGATAGGGGAACGACATGCCGCGCTGGCGCTGGCCTATAATTCGCGCATCCCGCTGCGGAACATGACCGTGGTCGACGCGTGGCCTGCTATTGGTCCGCTGGTCCTGGCGGCTTGCGCGCGCGGGGACACGGCTTGGGTCGTGCTGTTGATGCACTCCAGTCCCGAACGCGTCGAGACTTCCTTTCTTAAGAACGGCCTCGAATACACGTTCCGGGATTTTGCGGGCTGGCCCAACATCCGCGTTTACGCTGTACACATGCGCGGACGAAAGCCGGATGTCCAAGACCTGAAACGCAGGTCTGTCTTAATGCAATCGCCGTGCAAGAGCCACGTCAGGGCGCGCCTAGGATTTCCGTCGAAAGGACTGGGCACGGAGGTAGACTCGCTTGGTCTCGAATCTTAAGTGTGAGAGTTTCCGGCGAGATGGAGACGGTTTCGATCAAGATGCCGGCCTCTTTCTCCCGTCCCCCAGGCGTCGATAGTCCGTAAGGGTAGCAGAGCAAATCCAATGGATCTACCGCATGGAGAGCAACGGTGACCTCGGCATCGGAGGACTCGGTTACGTGGACCTTTACGTCCGGCGAATAGTGAAGGCGGAGCAACGGCACTGCGCCGATTGCCTTGCTGAACGGCGTGGCATAGGCGAGCGATGCTGATAGGCACATTGGCGCGCCCGAATAGTACTGGAAGTCCGGGAAAACGCAGATGGAACCGTCGACGCGCTCTTTCTCGCGTTCGTCCGCCGCTCTGCTTTGGAATCTGTGGGTGAATACGCTCGCCTGACGCCACGACAGAACTGAGCGCAACTCGAGGACGAAAAAGACCACGCACAAGAGCGTGGTCAGGGTAACAACGGCCCGCCGCCATTTCGGGTGATCCATGATACGGTAAAACAAGGCGACGAAGGCGATGTTGAACAGCGCGTTTGCGAGCAGCAACTGGCCGCCTCCGATCAAATGCACCGGATCGACAAACCCGTCCCCCTGACACAGCCTTGTCGCCGCCGCGCCGAACAGGCCAAACAGGATGACGGGCCGCCGGGCTTTTCTGTGGATGAGAAAAAGGATGATCAACACCGACGCGGCTGCCACCCATCCCAAGATGGGATACGCAACAAGAGTCCGGGCTGTGGCGGGCAGGAAACCTAGCGGGTAGACGATGAAATACAGCGGCGCGAACATGCCCGTCAGATCCCAGCGTGCCGCAGAGAGGATTTCGGGCGTGAAACACCATTTCGTCACACTCAACATCGCCGGGAGCGCCAGCCGCAAGAGGGGGTTCCCTTGGCCGGGCCGCACAAGCAGTTCAAAGAGGATAAGAACGAACAACAGGATCGCGATCTGCGCCCCGCCCAAGATCGCTAGACCGAACAACACCGGCGAGAGGAGTACACTCCAAAGGCGCGGGGCAAAGGCACTCTCCGCGTACACCATCAGGGAGGCCAAGGCGAGAAGACACGGGAGAAGGTCAACCGGCCCACACACGTTCAAAACGGCCTCGCTGTGAACGGGATTTGCCATGAACAGAGTCGCCGCCAGCGTGCCGAACCACCACGGACCTCGGACGACCCGGTTTGTGAGCCGGTACAGCAGAAGCATACAGGCGTAAAGCAAACCGAGATTGACGCAGTGGTAGGCCCATGCAGAATTTGCGAAGAAATGGACCTCCGCTGAGATTAGCCGAGCCACAAGAAAGGATGCGTTCTCATTTGGGTTGGCAAGCATCGCATAGTCGCGGCCCAGAGGCCCAATCGTCAGCGAGGCGGAATACACGATCAGGACGTAGATGGCCATTGCGATGGCATCGAAGAGTGCGCGGAGCCATCCGGTCATGGGCATGGGAGGGCGACGCTCTCGAGTGGGTTTGTGCATTGCGGCCAAGTGTAATAACTGGCCCGCTGAAATTCCACTACACCTCGCACCTTGCACTTCAGTACAAGTGGCGTATACTTAAGATGTGCATCCCGGGGATATGGTCAATGGCCGGAATTCGTGTGGGAAATGCGCCTTGCTCGTGGGGCGCGCTGGAGTTCGACGGTCTCGAGGGCGAGAGCGCGGGTTACCGCCTTGTTCTCGACGAAATGGCGGAGGCCGGATACGCGGGCACGGAGCTGGGCGATTGGGGATTCATGCCCACGGATGCCGCGGCGTTGCGATCCGAACTCGAATCGCGCGGACTCACGCTGGTGGGCGCGTTTGTGCCTGTCGAGCTTAAGAGTCTGCCGGCGCACGCGGCAGGTCTGGCCATCGCCCTCAAGACGGCGCGCCTGCTCAGAGATGTCAGCCCTTCCGGGAACAAACCGTTCATCGTGTTGGCCGACGACAACGGCATTGACCCGTTGCGCACAAAGAGCGCGGGCCATATCACACCGGCCATGGGGCTAGGTCCGCGGGAATGCCGCATTTTCGCCCAGGGCGCGGAGGAAATCGCCCGCGCCGTGTATTCCGAAACAGGATTGCGCACCGCCTTTCATCACCATTGCGCGGGCTACGTCGAGACGCCGGAAGAGATCGCCCGTCTCCTCGAACACACGGATCCGGGATTGCTCGGATTAGTCCTGGATACGGGGCACTACGCGTACGGGGCCGGAGGCGGCAACTCGGTCCTCGATGCGCTCGAACGTTTCATGGACCGGATCTGGCACGTCCATTTCAAGGACTGCTCGATCGAGGTTGCCGAACGTGCGCGTATTGAGAACTGGGACTACTTCGAAGCGGTGCGCCAAGGGGTCTTTTGCGAACTTGGCAAGGGCTGCGTCGATTTTCCGGCGGTGGTCGAGTGGCTCAACGCACGCAAGTACGACGGCTGGATCGTGGTCGAGCAGGACGTGCTGCCGGGCATGGGCACCCCGAAGGAAAGCGCCCGCCGGAACAGGGAGTACCTGCGGTCCATCGGCCTGTGAGGCAAGAGACTAGAGGAAGAGAGGCGAGAAGTCGTGGAGAGACTGAACGTTGGTTTGATAGGCGTGGGACGGATAGGCCGGTTGCATGCCGAGCATCTGGCCTACCGGATTCCAACCGCCCGGCTGATAGCAATCGCCGATGTCGATGAGGCGGCGGCGCAGGCGTGCGCCGACCGGCTCGGAGTACGCGAGGCCACCGCCGATCACGGTGCACTGTTGAAGCGTGACGACGTGGACGCGGTTGTGATTTGCTCACCAACGAACACACACGCTCAGCTTATCGAAGAATCGGCCGCGGCCGGCAAACAGATCTTTTGCGAGAAGCCGATCGATCTCCGATTGGATCGCGTGGACGCGGCCATCGCGGCGGCAAGGCGGGCGGGCGTCAAACTCCAGATAGGTTTCAACCGCCGGTTCGACGCCAATTTCCGTCGCATCCGCCAGGCTATCGAGAATGGCGAAATCGGCAAGCCCCAGATCCTCCATATCATCAGCCGCGATCCTGCGCCGCCCTCAATCGAATACGTCAAAGTGTCGGGCGGCATGTTCATGGACATGACCATCCATGACTTCGATATGGCACGCTACCTCGTCGGCGCAGAGGTGGAAGAGGTTTACGCGCTCGCGGGGGTAACCGTGAATCCCGAAATCGGCGCGGCGGGCGACGTGGACACGGCCCTCATCACGTTGAAGTTCGCCAACGGCGTGTTTGCCTCCATTGACAACTGCCGCCAGGCGGTCTATGGCTACGATCAGCGCGTCGAGGTCCTGGGCAAGAAGGGTTCGATTCGCGTGGACAACAACTATCCCAATTCGGCGGTGGTCTCCGGCGCGGAATGCGTGGCACGCGACCTGCCCCTCAACTTCTTCATGGACCGTTATGTCGAGAGTTTCCTGACGGAGATGCGCTTGTTCATCGATGCCGTTCTGAAAGGCGCGCCCGTGCCCGTGACCGGCGAAGATGCTCGCGCCGCCATGCTGCTCGCCCTCGCCGCACGGAAGTCCTGCGAGACAAACAGGCCCGTGCGTACCAGCGACGTGGTCTGTGCCGACTGACTAATGTCGCATCCCGTTTGAATTCGGTGTCGTTGTGTGCTATTCTTCTTAACCGCATGGAGCGTATCCGCATAGTGGTGCGCGTTGCGACCGAACCGAATCCGGAGGAAGCGAGAAGTGAAGACGTATGTCCCCAAAGTGGGGGAAACTGAGAAGAAATGGCACCTGATCGACGCCGAAGGCAAGGTTCTCGGTCGCATTGCCGTTGAGGCCGCAAAGCTGTTGCGCGGCAAGCATAAGCCGCAATTCACACCGCACATGGACTGTGGCGATCAAGTTGTCATCATTAACGCCGCAAAGGCGAAGGTCACGGGCAAGAAGACGGACGACAAGAAGTACTACAGCCATTCGGGTTACTTCGGCAGCTTGAGGGAGACGACTTACGGCCAGATGCTGGCGAAACACCCGACCCGCGCCATGATGGTCGCCATTCAGGGCATGCTGCCGCACAACCGTCTCGGCCGGAAGCTAGCCAAGCACGTCCGGATCTATGCCGGGAGCGAGCATAAACAACAGGCCCAAAACCCGCAACCATACGATGTGTAGGCGTAAACAGGCAGGAGAACAGAATCTGTGGCAGAGTCAATCGAGGTCGTAGCGACGGGACGCCGCAAAGAGGCGCGCGCGAGAGTCCGCATCAAGCCCGGCACGGGCAAGGTCGTGGTCAATGGCCGCCCCATGGACGAGTACCTGGCCCGGGAAGTCCTGGTCATGATGGCAAACCAGCCGTTCGAGGCCACGGGCAACGTCGGCAAGTATGATGTCCGGGCATCTTGCGACGGCGGCGGAGTGGCAGGTCAAGCAGGGGCGCTTCGCCTGGGTATTGCGCGTGCGCTGCTAAAGATCGATGAGAGTTACCGGGCGCCGCTGAGACACGCCGGCCTTCTTACTCGCGACGCGCGTGAAGTCGAACGCAAGAAATACGGTAGGCCAGGCGCACGCAAACGGTTCCAGTTCTCGAAGCGCTAGGAGATTCTCTCCAGATAACTAAGGGCCTTGTGGTGCACGCGCACCACAAGGCCCTGTTTCTTTTATGAGTCAGCAGTAGGGTAGGTGCAGCGAAGCGGAACCCACCTCCTCGAGCGTGCGGAATTTCTTCGCGGGGCGGTGGGTTCCGCTTGGCTGCACGCACCCTACCCCTTCACGCACTCTTCCGCTGCCGAAAGGGAGCGAACGGACAGAGTGGACAGATAAGATGAAACTACGCCAGGACAGGAGAGTCCGTTATGCGTCGGCTGCTTTGAGGCCGCCCACCAGGTCGATGTACTTCTGCATTGCGGCTTCTTTGGACGTGCCCTCGTGCTTCTTCCAGGCTTCGTACTTCACCTTGCCGACGAAATCCATCAATCCCGGCTTCTTGCCGTTCGTGTAGTCACCCTCGGTCGCCTGTTTGAAGAGCGCGTAAAGCTGAAGCTTGACATCATTGTCGGGCGCTTTCGACAGCTTCACGACGTCATCCTTGGCTTGCACGAATTGGGCTTGCAGATCCTGAGACATTGTCCATCCTCCCGTCATCGCAGCAACGCGACACCGCCGACCGAGACCATCCCGGTCTTTCCTCCCGGTGAGTATTTATATCAGCAATCATTCCGGCGAAACAAGGTAAGGCCATCTGTTCGTTCTCGGCTTTGACTACTCATTCCCGCACCACTCGGATGACTGCTTTATCGGCGGACATACAAGACCTTTCCCTCGCGAACAGCGGGATACTCGATTGTACCTACAATGTCCTTCCGCCACGCGAATTCCTCCGGTGTGCTGACCACGATATCCTTTGCCACGGGGAAATCGTGCAGCGCCACGCCTATCCGCACCTCTTGCTCCGCTTTGGAGTCCTGAACGGGCATAACAACCAGGAAATCGACGTCACTGTCTACGTCCGCATCCCCGCGCGCATAGGAACCGAACAAGATGATCTGCTCTGGTTGAAACCAGCGGACGATACACTGAGTCATTCTTCTGATTGCGGAATTCGGCACGCGCTTCCCTGTTCGCTGGTTGCGCGGGGAGTCGTGCCTCGGTAGCTTCTGATGTCTCAGCCTCATTGTTCTGCGCATTCAATACCAGGAGCCGTAGACGGAGATCGTATCACAGATCATATGCCAGATTATGCGCACCCCAGTCAACGACCGAGGCATCGAATACGGGTCCGTCGGTGCAGACGCGCATCATCCTTTCGCCTTCTTTTTCTCGCACGGACTCGATGACGCAGCCGAGGCACACTCCGTCGCCGCAGGCCATCTGCGCCTCGAGAGAGACCTGGCAATCGACGCCGAGGGACATCGCCAGCCTCGATACGGCTTTCATCATGGGCATGGGACCGCAAGCATAGACGCGGGCGCCGGGCGCGGGTGAGAGGCGTTCGAGCGCTTCGTGCGCGAATCCCTTGTGTCCCATCGATCCGTCGTCGGTGGTCAGATGCACCGCGCACCCCATTTGGCGAAAATCCTGTTCGCACATGACCAGATCGCGGCTCCTTGCGCCGATGATGACCTCCGGCGCCTTGCCGCACTTGCGGATGATTCCTTCCGCCAAAGCGGGGAACGGCGCGATACCGATGCCGCCTGCAACGAGGATGTGCCTGGAGAAACTGTCGTCAAGCGCGAATCCTCTTCCGAGCGGGCCCTGCAAAGAGAGCGTCTGGCCCACGGCATGTCTCGCGAGGAGTTCGGTTCCTTCGCCTTCGACTTTGAAAAGGAACGCGACGCTATCGCCGAGGATGCGTTCGAAGCTCATTGGACGGCGGAGAAAAGGATAGATGCCGTCGGCGACCTGGATCATGGCGAATTGGCCGGGCTGTGCGGTGCGCGCAATATCGGGCGCTTTGAGGGCAATGCGGTAGTGGCCGGGCGCGATCTCTTGCCGCATGAGGATGGGGCAATCGAGAATGGAGGGCATCCTATCTCCTGTCAAGCGCCAATTGGTTACGTAACAAGTCGAGGCTGACGCGGACGCGCTCGGCGAGCACTTCACCGACGCCCTCAACTCTATCGAGGTCGTCGCGCGGGGCGCGTATGATCTGCTTCAGCGAGCCGAATCGCTCGACGAGATTCTCGATGATCTGCGGCGGCAGCCGATGGGTGGTGGTGAGCAATCGGTACCCGCGGGGCGTGAGGTAAGCATCGACCGAACGGAGATTGGGTCCGTATCCGAGGGCCTGGCTGATGCTGCCGAGATTGAGCAGGTCCTGCTGAGAGATCTCGCTTATTTTCTCGCGGAGTTGTTCAAAGGTGACGCCGGGCCTGTCGCGAAAGTAGTCCTTGATGATGAGGGAAGCTTCATCTGCGGGGAGCATGAGCTCCTTCACCTGCAGGGAGATCAGGCGGCCTTCGGTTCCAAGTTCGAGGATGTATGGTTCGAGCTCGGCGGCGATCCGCACGACCATCTCGTATCGTTGGATGGCGCCGCATACGTCGAAGATGGTAACCATGTCCTGAAACTCTCTCACGCTGAGTTCCTGCATGGTTTCCTTGAGCACGTAGATATATTTCTCGAGCGTCTGGATAGCTTGGCCGGCCTTGTTGAGCAAGGTGGGGATGCTGTCCATGACGTGCTTGGTGTTGTGGACGTAAAGGGTGACTACCGACCTTCGTTCGGACACGGCCACAACGACGCATTTGGCTTGGCGCGCAATGCGTTCGGCGACGCGGTGCCGGGTGCCGGTCTCGTCGGATGGGATGGACGTGTCCGGTTTTAAGAAGCGGTTAGCGAACATGATGCGGCGTCCGTCCTTCGTCAGGATGATTGCGCCGTCCATTTTCGCCAGTTCGTAGAGAAGCTGCGGCGTGCAAGGGGCGTCGACTCTGACGCCGCCCTCGGAGAGTTCCGAAAGGCGTTTCGGGTCTCCGATGCAAATGAGCGCCCCGGTCCGCCCCTGAATGATAGCCGCGATCGATTCCCGAATGGGCGTTCCGGGGGAGATCATGGTCAGCGCTTGCCGGTAGATTTCTTCGGTGGTCTTCCGTGTTGCCATGTCATCCCTCCAATGCGAATTCGATTGCCTGTGTGATCCCGCTGACGGGTAGGATGTCTACGTCATGGTCGTCCACATCCGCAATACAACTCTTAGGTATGATACACCTCGCGAACCCGAACTTCGACGCCTCAGCAACGCGTTGCCGCGGCATGTCCACGGCGCGCACCTCCCCGGCGAGGCCCATCTCGCCAAACGCCACAAGATTCGAGGCGACAGGAACTTCACGCAAACTCGAAGCAAGCGCCAACGCCGTCGCGAGGTCCGCGGCAGGCTCCTCGAGGCGCACGCCACCCACCACGTTCGCAAAAACATCCTTATCAGAGAAAAGGAGGCCGGCTCGCTTCTCCAAGACCGCCAGCAGCAGGGAAACGCGGTTCGGGTTAAGCCCCGTGACAGTGCGGCGCGGCGAGGCGAGGGGCGTTGCGCAGACAAGCGCCTGCACCTCGACGAGCAGGGGCCGTGTCCCTTCCATGCTTGGTATGACGACGGAACCGCTCACACCCTTGGGCCGTTCGCCGAGAAACAGGGCACTCGGGTTCGGCACATCCACGAGCCCCGCCTGTGTCATCTCGAACACGGCCACTTCGTTCGTCGAGCCAAACCGGTTCTTAACGGCGCGCAGGATGCGCAATGCCTGGCGTCCTTCACCCTCGAAGTAGAGAGTAGTGTCTACCAAGTGCTCGAGGAGTCTTGGGCCTGCGATAGAGCCGTCCTTTGTGACGTGCCCGACGAGGAAGACCGGCACGCCGTGGCCCTTAGCGATCCGGAGGAATTCGTTCGCGCATTCACGGACCTGCACCGCGCTTCCCGGGGCCGAGGGCGTGGCCGAGGAGTAGACGGATTGGATCGAGTCGATGACGACGAGGGCGTAGTCGTCGCTCGTGATGTACTTTCGAATGACATCGATTGCGGTTTCCGTGAGCAAGAGCACGTTCTCGTCGAGCGCGCCCAGGCGACGCGCGCGCAGTCGCATCTGATCGAAGGACTCCTCTCCGGAGACGTACAAGACTTTGCCCGTAGATTGGCCAATCCGTCTGGAAATCTGGAGCATAAGAGTCGACTTGCCGATGCCCGGGTCTCCGCCCACGAGCGTGAGCGAGCCGGGCACAATGCCTCCGCCCAAGACGCGGTCGCATTCAACATCTCCCGTGGACAATCGCTCCGGCAACCCTTCCGACGAGGCAACCAGCGGAACGGGATAGGCGCCTTCAACGAAGGTGGGCCGAACGTGCGCGCCTTCTTCGGGGACTTGCTCCTCGACGATGCTGTTCCATTCGCCGCACTCGGTGCAGCGTCCGGCCCATCGAGGCGATTGGGCGCCACACTGCTGGCAAACGTAGAGGGTCCTCGTCTTTGCCATCGCATTTCCCCTTCTGAATCGAATGCTAGCCGCTTCCGTCCAGCCAATTCAACTGCCGCTTTCCTTGACAAAGACCTGGGCCGCAACTAGGATGATGCGCGTTCCTGGGGTTGTCGTTTGGCTGAGGAGGAAACCCGAGAACGATGGGACCTTTCGCCGTGCAGCACTTGTCGGGTTGGGGACGTTTCCCGGTCGAAGGGTGTCATGTGTTCCGGCCCGAGAAGAGGCGGCTCATTGGGCCGATTCTTGCGGAGCGGACCGAACAGAACTACATTGCGCGCGGGTTGGGCCGCAGTTACGGCGATGCGGCGGTAAACGGCGGGGCCGGCGTCATCGACAACTCACGTCTGAACCGGATGATCTCGTTCGATGCTGAAGCGGGGATCCTTGAGTGCGAGGCCGGCGTAAGTTTGGCGGAAATCCTTGACGCGTTCGTGCCGCGCGGCTTCTTCTTGTCGGTGCTGCCCGGCACAAAGTTCGTTACCGTGGGGGGCGCGATTGCGAACGACGTCCACGGAAAGAACCATCACCGCGATGGCAGCTTCAGCCGATTCGTTGACGGCTTTGAGTTGCTGACGGCCGGCGGAGAGGTGATCGCTTGTTCCCCTGTGCAGAACGCGGATGTCTTCTGGGCGACGTCCGGCGGAATTGGTTTGACCGGGATCATCCTGACCGCGCGCATTCGTTTGCAGCGCGTGGATAGCGCGTATATGGCGGTGGACTACTTTCGGGCGCATGACATCGACGATGCCCTTGCCGCGATGGCCGATTCGGACGAGCGGTATCAGTATTCGGTTGGGTGGGTGGATTGCCTTGCGCGGGGCCGATCGATGGGTCGCTCCGTGCTGATGCGCGCGAATCACGCGGAGCGAAGCGCGGTGCGCGGGAATGAGCCATACAGGGTCAAACGGACGTTTCCGAAGACTGTCCCGTTCGATTTTCCCGGCATCGCTCTCAATTCCTTGAGCATCCGCGCGTTCAACGAATGCTACTACCGAATGCATCCGACCGCGCATGGCAAGGTGTTCGATTACGATACGTACTTCTGCCCGCTGGACTCGATTCAACACTGGAACCGCATGTACGGCAAACGGGGGTTTGGACAGTACCAAGTGACGTTTCCAAAGTCGAACAGCGGCGGACTGAGGCAATTGCTCGAACGGATCAGCCGGTCATCGTGCGCGTCATTTCTCGCTGTGTTGAAGCAGCTTGGTCCTGCCGGGCCCGGGCTTTTGTCGTATCCGAGCGCGGGATACACGATCACGTTCGACATCCCGATGCGGCGTGACTTGGTGTCCCTGTTGCGCGATCTGGACAAGCAGGCGCTCGAGCAAGGGGGCCGGCTTTACTGCGCCAAGGACGCGACGACCTTGCCGGAGACGTTCGCGGCAATGTATCCGCGGCTCGATGAGTTCCGTGCGATCAAGGCGCGGCTGGATCCCGATAACGTCTTCTCATCATCGATGGGGCGCCGTCTCGGCATTGTGGGCGGCCCTAACGGAGGCGCTGATCATGGCTAGTTCGCGGACCGTGGCAATACTTGGATCGACCTCCGCGATTGCGCGGGCCGTGGCCGTTGTATTCGCGCGCCAAGGGTACGGCGTCATCCTCGGCGCCCGAGACGTGGAAGAGAACGAGATGCTGGCCGCGGATATTCGAGTGAGATGCGGGGTTGAAGCGCATGCTGTGCAGTTCGAGGCGGAGGACTTCGACAGCCACCCCGGTTTTCTTGGGAAGTGTTTCGAACTTGCGGAAGACTCGCTTGAGGGTGTCGTTCTCTGCTTTGCGTTCATGGACAGCCAGGCCAAAGCTCAGAGCGACTTTGCCGTGGCGCGCCGGATGGCCGATGTGAACTACACGGCGGCAATCTCGATCCTTGAGCTGTTCGCGGGACACTTCGAGCAGCGGCGAAGTGGTTTCATCGCGGCGGTCTCTTCGGTGGCGGGCGACTGCGGGCGGCAGAGCAACTACATTTACGGTTCCACGAAGGGAGGTCTGTCCGTGTACCTCCAGGGCCTGCGCAATCGACTTTATCACTCGGGCGTTCATGTGACGACGATCAAGCCCGGATTCGTGGACACCAAGATGACGTTTGGACGACCGGGGCTTTTCCTCGTAGCCTCTCCGGAGAAGGCGGGTCAAGACATCTTCAACGCCATACGCAAGCGGAAGAACGTGGCCTACGTGCCGTGGTTCTGGCGTTTTGTGATGCTGATCTTTCAGCACATTCCTGAGTTCATCTTCAAGCGAATGAGGATGTGACGTTCGGGCTCGTTCGCAAGTTCAACTTGGGAACGAGTCGCATGGCCGATACGAGGCCGGGAGGAACTGAATGCATGCCCGGTTCTCGGGTTTTCTTCACGAGAACCCTGGTCCGCCCTATTGGTATCGGATGGAGTTCTACGGCCGGGACGAGGATCGCCCGTGGTACGTAGGGGTCGCGTATATTTCGTCGGAATTTCCAGACGACCTGATTCCGCACAAGGAGGCGTTCACCGCACACGCGTTCGCTTCGGACGACGTGCTGGACGTGGCGACTGCGGAGGTGGTTTCCATTGGGCAGGTCCACGGCGACTTCTTTGACTTGCGCGGTAAGACGCTGTTCTGGTGTTGCCGACACGAGGAGGGTCCCGACCCGCTGCGGTTTCTTCAAGCCATTGCGGATTCCCGACGGAGGACAGCGCCGCAGCCTCTGGAACCACCTCCGCAGGTGATCGTCTGTCATATTCTGAGTGCGGAGGACTTGAGCGAGATCTTCCTGACGAAGCGCGTATTGGTGTTTACAGGCGCGGGCATCTCGACGGCATCCGGGTTCCCAGACGCAGATGGGCTTTCCTCCTCTCTCGGCTTCGATGATACGCGGCCCGTGGATGGTTTCGTTCGAGACGTGCTGACCAATCCCGCGTCGTTGGCCGAACGCGTTGAGAGGATGCATCAGGTCGCGCCGACAAGAGCGCATTGGGTCCTTAAGCGTCTTCAGGATAGACTTGGGTTTGAGGTGTGGACAGGCAACTTCGACGGCTTGCACGAAGCCACGGGAACGAAGGTGCGGTTCATGGCAAGCACGGACGAGGAACTTGACCCCGAGGATTTGCGCAGGTTCGATGCAGTGGTGGCCATAGGTGTATCGATGTTCGGTTTCGGGCGTTTTGCCACGGCGTACCGGAAAGCGCATCCGGACGGCAGGATCATCGCGATTGACACGGACATCCCTGGTTACCTCAGGGAAAAAGATGGCGTTGTTCGGGGAGACGTCCAGGAGGCGCTCAGCAAGCTGGAGCAACTCGTCGGCCCACGGCATACCTGACCAGGAAGCCAGGGTGGCGGCAAGGAGACGCGGAGATGACTGATATGACGCGAAGAGAAGCACTCAAGGGGGCGGCGTCGCTTGCAGTTGGATTGCCCGTGGCAAGTGCATTGGCATTTGATGCGCAGGGGGCGACGAAGAAACTCAAGGTGGTCGTTGCCGGCGCTCATCCCGATGACCCGGAAAGCGCATCCGGGGGCCTGATGGTCCTTTATGCGAAAGCCGGGCACGAGGTGGTGAGCCTGTATCTCACGCGCGGGGAAGCTGGGGTTCCGGGCAAGAGTCATGAAGAGGCGGCGCGTATCCGAACGGAGGAAGCTGAGGCAGCGTGCCGGATCCTGGGTTCGCGTCCCGTGTTTGCAGGACAAGTCGACGGCTCCACGGAGGTCAACCGCGCGCGATATGACGAGTTGAAACGCGTGTTGGACGAAGAGAAACCCGACCTCGTCGTCACACACTGGCCGATAGACACGCACCGCGACCACCGGGCGATTTCGCTGTTGGTGTACGACGCGTGGCTGCACTCAGGCAAGAGCTTCGAACTCTATTACTTCGAAACGGAGTCGGGAGAGCAGACGCAGCATTTTTGGCCGACGCACTACGTGGAGATTACCCAGGTTGAGGGGAAAAACGCGAAGCCTGTTACGCGCACAAGAGTCAGAATCCGGAGAAAGGTTTCTACACGCTCCACGATGAGATGCACAGATTCCGCGGCCATGAGGCCGGCGTCCGCCTCGCGGAGGCTTACATCCGGCACAATCAGACCTTTACCGGATCGCTCTCTGGGAGTGGGCACTCGGGGGTTTGAAAGATTTGTCTTCTGAGGACACGGAAGATCAGGAATCTGTTTCGAAACGATAACCGATTTCGCGGACAGTCTTGATGAAGCGGGGCGAGGTTGGGTCGGGTTCAATCTTGTTTCTGAGGGTGTTGATGCAGCGGTCCACGCTCCTTCCGCTGACAAACACGGAATATCCCCACACTTGACGGAGGATCTCGTCGCGCGTGTACGCGCGGCCAGGCCGGCGCAGCAATAGGGCCAGCGTTCCGAATTCTTTGGGGGTGAGGGGCACTTTCTCATCATTGCGCCGGAGGATGTGCGCCGCAAGGTCAAGCTCGCAATCGCCGAAGCGCCGCACCTGCGTTTCGGACTCACGGCCGCGGCGGAGGAAGGCATTAGCACGGGCAAGCAGTTCCCTTATGCCGAACGGCTTGGTTACGTAGTCATCGGCGCCGAGATTGAGTCCCATGACGATGTCGGATTCCTGGCCCTTCGCGGTCAGCATGATGATTGGCATATCGAGGCGCTCTTCGCGAAGCAGCCGGCAGATCTCGTAGCCGTTGATCTTCGGCAACATGATATCAAGGATGATAAGGTCGGGCTTGCCGTCGAGTGCTGCTTCGAGACCCGTTTCGCCGTCAGCGGCGGTGGTCACTTCGTAGCCTTCGCTTACGAAGTTGTCCTTCAGGCCGCGCAACATTGCGGCATCGTCCTCGATGATGAGCACGCGTTCACGGGACATTGGGCGCGCCCTCTCGACTTGTTGCGGAAGAAGCGGTTTTCGCGGGCAACCTTACCGTGAAGGCGCTCCCTTTCCCCGATTCGCTTTGCGCGGCGATACTCCCTCGGTGCGCGGTCACGATGAACTTGGCGATGCTCAGGCCGAGCCCGCACCCACCGGTCCTGCGCGATAGGCTTTGGTCAACTTGATAGAACCGGTCGAAGACCTTCTTCGCCGCTCGACGCGAGAGCCCAATTCCGTTGTCCGCGACTTCGATGCAGACGTTATCTTCGTCCGCGTACGCTTGCAGCCTGATCCGTTTGTCATGGTTCGAATACTTGTAAGCATTGTCGAGCAGGTTGAGCACTACGGTGATCAATCCGTCGCGATCTCCGATGATAACCGGGAGATCAGGCGCTACTTCTACGTCGAGCTGGCATTCTTTCGCGCGGAACCGTTCGCCGGCAGCTTCGACTGCTGCACGGATGACGTCATCCACACGAACTGGGTCGAACTGGAAGGCCTGCTTATTTCGCTCCATCCGCGAGAACGCAAGGAAATTATCGATAAGGCGGCTCAGCCGAGTGTTTTCCGCGGCGATAAGTTCGAGGTAATCACGAACCTGTTCCTGAGTGACGGAATGCCCATCGATCAGGGTGTCCACCAGGACGCGCATCGAGGCGAGCGGCGTCTTGAGCTCGTGGGATACGGTTGCAATCAGGTCGTTTTTCAGATGCGCGAGTCTAAGTTGGCGCATGACGAAGTGTGAGGCAAGCAGCAGAAGGATCGCCAGCGCGGCGACTGTCAGGCCGGCGGCCCACAGGTACGCAAGCACCTGGCGGTGTGCGGCCGTGGCAAACGGATCATCTCCCGTTGACACCACCACCCAGTTCCACCCGGATAGGACGTTCCCTGCGTGTGCGCGCGCCAACACGAGGTCCTCGGGCCATGTCTCGGCGCCATCCTGTTCAGCCGGGCCCGGAATCGGCCGATCAGGCCAATAATGAACTGGAACGGCTGAGAGCCTGACGGCGACTTCGTCGGCCAGCCGTGGCGGCCCCGCTACCTCCATGCTTTTCGCGAAGATGTTCGATTGGCGGAACAAGCCCACTGCGTCCCTCTCAGGAGATGTCAGTTGCCAGATGCCGGACACGGACGTGGGGCTGAAGGAGACGTCGGCCGACAGGGTGAATGATCTCGCGAGGTATTCCGCTGCCAAGAGTTCGGCATCGAGGGTGTCGAAGACGTTCGGCCCGGGCCGCAATTGCAGCAGGCGCTGCATCAGATAGACTCGCTGCCG